>JAEEGL013405534.1_pt1 | contig 26459 bp, 21 predicted proteins | sample 9134231 | NCBI WGS metagenome assembly JAEEGL01 (sample SAMN16246548, study PRJNA631951) | gut metagenome | biome: gut microbiome; feature: rumen; material: fiber-attached | host: Bos | place: Iran: Karaj | collected 2018-10
GACGGGGAGCCCTACCCCGGCAAGAAACTGGGCTTCATCATCCAGGAGATGGGGCGCGAAATCAACACCACCGGCAGCAAGGCGAACCACGCCGCCATCCAGGCCTGCGTGGTCCGCATGAAAGACGAGCTCGAGAAAATCCGCGAGCAGTCGATGAATATCCTATAAATTCAGTTTATCTCCTTATAGATTCTGGTTTTGCACGCTTTTTGAAACGACAGAAAGCATAACCAATCTGTACTGCACGATGAACCGACTGAAATATTTGCTGGCCTGCGCGGCCGGGCTATGCCTTTGTATGACAAAAGGACAAGCGCAATACTGGGCTTCTCATAAAGAGCCCTATCACGAGGGAATCTGGTACGAAGGGGATAAGATTATCAGCTCTGAGCCCTATTACTTGTCTTTCGAGGCAAGAGAACTTCTGGAAAAGCTATACCCGGAAAAGTTTAAAGCTGTCAAGCTCAAAAACACACTTGGCACCCTCGGAATCACATTGGGGGCCATCACTTTCGGCTTTGGTGTAGGATTCTACACCGTGGAGTTGGCCATGATGCAATCCAATGGAGGCTTTTTCCCTTTTGAGGGCATCGGACTCGGAGGAACGGTATGCCTGCTCAGCGGCGCCGTTCTCTTCACGGCCGGAGAGTATCTCCTGCACGAAAGAAGGAAAGACATCCGGGACATCGTCAAGACTTATCACCGCGAATACGGCCCGGACAAAGGACGGGGCTTCAAACTTTCCACCGGCCCCACCCGGCACGGTCTTGGTCTAATGTTGGAATTCTGAAAAATCACACCCTGACGGCTTGCGCGGCCGGCAACAGGCAAGGGACGCCGATAACCGCCTCAATCTTGGCTACACTCTTGATGGAAAAATTTTCCGTTCCGGACAGAATGCGACTCAAGTATTGAGGCGAAATGTTTAATATCCTGGCCATCTCGGCCCGTGACAGATTGTGTTCCTGCATATAATCAATGATTGTCAGGGACACACTGCGGGACAGTCGGAGCCAGATTTCATTTTCCTGCCGCCATCGCGCTTCTTCTTCAAATTTTGAGGAAACACTACTCTGGTGCTCTTCCAGAAATCGGATTGCCTTGCTTGCCATTGCTTTGTTCATCTATAAAATCTAAAAAACTGTCCTGATCAAAAATCCCATTGCTTCTTAAAAAATCTCTGCACTGGTTCAACTTCTCCAATTCTTTCTCTGTGTGCGGTCTTTCCTGCATGGTCGGAGTAAGTTTAATAGCTCCCCCGGTAACAATAAAAACATTCATTTCAACACGGATGGCATAAATTCTGAGCCAGCTGGCATGTCTTTCCCGTTTCCAGTTCCGTGCTTTCTCTCTTGTCAGTTCTGTCACCCTGGTATCAGAAAGGCTTAATGGATGAAATAGCCCGTCAAGATTTTCCGTATATGGAAAATCTAAAATCAGTTTTTCCAATATATTAGCATCATCAAAAGTGTCCTGAATCGCATCGCTGATTCGGTAAATATGAAAGAAATTTTTCAAGTCTTCCAGATTACTTAGAAAGAAATCCAGCAAATAGTTAAAATTACTCCAATTACGGAACAATTGCGTCAACTCATCCACTTCTTTCTCCGGATATCTAACTGCCCACAAGTGATCATACCCCATTAGAGATCTGACAAATTCCATAACACTGCAAATTTAAAGTTATTATTCGACATTCGCAACTTATAAGTTTATAAATTGAATCTACGGATTCATTTTGTTGTTGTATTCAAATCATCGCGGTATTGATACGAGTGTATGTCCGAAGAGATAAAACCATATATCATGAGGTTGTTAACATATTTTTGTTCCGACAAAACTATACGATGACATTGAAGGACACAACAACCATGTCCCCAATGCTAGCAGATTTTTACGTTTTATAAACGTTTTTACGCAAACGGTGGCACCTCCGCTTCGCACAATCAGGCTCAGCGGCTACGGCGCGGGCACTGCGCCGGGATCGATGGAGCGGCCCGCTCCACGCCCGGCCGTTGCCATCTGCCGGTACGGAGTCTAGCACCCATCACCATTAAAGGGCCCTCCCGTCAAACAAAAACCAAGGACGTTGTTCGGCGCCAGAGCCCCGAAGGACCTGGCTCCGTACGATATCACCCATAATTGAACGATGAGAGGGCCCTTTTAATCTGCCCGGCATTCGTGACCACGGTTTTTGGCTTAATTTCGCTGGTCCCGCGTGCTGGTAGTACTCCGGAATGCGATTTTTAGGGCAATTTCGCAGTTCTCGCGTGCTACTGGGACAGCAAACTGTGTATTATTGGCCGATTTTGAAGAGGTTGCTGTCCCTGGGGGTCAGTAACCTCTGCGTTTTGAGCTATTTTCGCTTAGGTTGCTGTCCTCCGACAAGCGACCAGATACGGGATTTCCAAAATATTGATTATCTTAGCATCGTCATTCGTAAGAGAACGGCTTACATATAGCGAAAGTGTTTCGCGTTGTTCCTAATGGAATCTGGGAAATTTCAATTGAGCGACAACGGCAGGACACTCCGCTCGGCAATGCTATCTTTCAACCGTCTTTGGTTATGTGATATGTTGTCGAGTGTGGAGTCTCGGTCATATCTACGCTCAACGGTTTTCCCAGAACCTCATTAGGGTGGTGCGATTGCGGCTCCACACTTTTGTTTATACTAATACCAGAACAGGAGCCATCTGGAAAAGCATAATGATATGTCTTACAGAACTTTTGCAGGTATTCTTGATGCGCATAAAGAGCGCATTGAATCTTCTCTCCCCACTGAATTTTCATCCGATCAGTTTATTCGGACAGCAAAAGATTATTGTGGCGATGAATTTACCTCTGTCCTAAGACAGACCAATTATCGCGGTCTTAATAGCTGGATTGCCCGATGGTATCTAAACTCCCATTACAAGCAGGTTGGAGAAAAAAGCATTAAGGACATTATGGGGAAAAAGAGCAAAAATAAACTCTGGAAGAAATAACCGCTTACCCATGAATGAACAACTGACGCGTTACGCCGCGCCGGAGGTGTCCGTCGTGCCTATTGACGATGCCGCCATCCTTTGCGAAAGCCCCAAACCAGGAGGCAACGAAAGCCTGATTTATGAAGAATGGTAAACCCTTGCGATGATTATGAAATCGACAAAGATCCTTTGCACCGCCCTTGCGATGACTGCCGTCGCGCTTTCTTGTACCCAGGAAGCTGAAGTTTCCGATGCCATTGGTTCCGGAGAGGAAATAACGATTACCGCTACGCTGGAAAATGGCTCTAAGACGGCCGTTCAGGACGGCGGCCCCGAAGTTTATTGGGAGCCCGCCGACGAAGTCAAACTGTTCCTTAACGGTACAGGAAGCCGCTTTATCTCAAATAATACGGAACTCGCGGGCGTTACCCAGTTCACCGGGACGCTGAATGCCGTTATCGGATTCAACGAGGGTTTCGCCGATGATAACCCGCTCTGGGGTCTTTATCCCTATCGGGCGGACGCCACTTCGGACGGGACTTCCGTCACCACGACGATGCCTGCCGATCAGATTGGCCGTGCCGGATCCTTTGCCAAAAACACGCACATCACGCTCGGGCGCAGCACCGGCCTCACCATGGGCTTCTATTCTGTTTGCGGCGGCCTCCGCTTCTCCCTCACTCAGGAAGGTATCAAGAAGGTGACCTTCGAAGGAAACAATTGCGAGGCCCTTGCCGGAACGATCAAGATGGCCTTTGTGGACGGACTTCCCGTCATCCAGGAACTCACCGAACCCCAAACGAAACTCTCGCTGACCGCCCCCGCGGATGGCACGTTCCAAACTGGTGTTTGGTATTACATCGAGGCGGTCCCCGGTACGCTTTCCGGGGGTTATAAAATGTCTTTCTACAAGGAAGACGAATTCGCAAAATTCACTTCCAATAGCCCAGTCAGCTTCAAGCGTGGAGTTTTTGGTTCCCTTGCTGATGCTGACGAGAGTCTGATCTTCAAGCCCACGGGCGGGGGTGGAGACGACCCGGATCCCGAAGATCTCATCTCTTTCGCGGATCCCATCGCCAAATATGCCTGCGTGGACAAATTCGACACCAACGGCGACGGAGAAGTCTCTTACGCTGAAGCTGCTGCTGCAACCTCACTCAGCGGTCTGTTCGCCGATTGGAACACAGTGACGAGTTTCGAGGAGATTCGCTTCTTCACCGGCGTGACTTCCACCGAGAATGTATTCACGGGACTTATGCAGTTGGACAGCATCACCATCCCGACGCAGATTACTACGCTCGGCACATTCGAAAACTGCACGGCTATCAAAAAGGTGGTACTCCCTGCTGCATTAACTTCGCTTCCCAACTACTGCTTCAGTGGCTGCAGTGCTCTCGTTGATATTGCCTTCCCCGAAGAGCTGACGGCTATCCCGAATAACTGTTTCCGGAATTGCTCTGCTTTGGATAATATCTTACTGCCTTCTAAGGTGACGAGCATCGGAAGCGGAGCCTTTTCAGGTTGCTCTGCCTTGCAGCGGGTGGTGCTTGCCAATGGGATAAAGACCCTGCCTAATGATTGCTTCAGCGGATGCGGCGCCCTTTCTCAGGTGGAACTCCCAGCGGCATTGACGGCTATCCCGAACAACTGTTTCCGGAATTGTACATCGCTCGTTTCACTGACTATCCCAGAAACGGTAACCAGTATCGGGAACTACGCTTTCCAGGGTTGTTCTTCCCTCGCCGGCCAGCTGCTTCCGGAGAACCTGAATAACCTTGGTACTTACGCTTTCCAGAATTGTACCAGCCTCGTCACTATGGCCCTGCCGAAAGGAATGACGTCTCTCCCTGCAGGGCTTTTCAGTGGCTGCAAAGCCTTGACAACTATCTCCTGGCCCACCAATTTGCAGTCCATTGGAGACAACGCGTTCAGCGGATGTTATTTTGAGAATAATTCGTACTCACTGGAATTGCCAATAAGTCTTATTTCCATTGGCTCTAATGCTTTTGTTGGCCTTCGCCACCTGCTGATACCTTCAACCTCAAATGTATCCATATCCAGCTGCGCATTTGGAGACCCTGATATTTACCTGACCTATTTATATGTTCCATCTGGGAAGGTGGAATTATACAAGGTTCGCAGCAATTGGAGTGAATATACAGACCGAATTCGTCCAATGGAGGATTACCCCATCGAAATTCCAGATTGGGACAGAGGGGCTATAGGTAATCCTATAGATTTGGGCCTCAGCGTTAAGTGGGCATCTTGGAATGTGGGCGCGTCTGCTCCTGAAGAGTACGGAGCATATTTCTCATGGGGAGAAGTAGAGCCGAAATCTTGGATAATGGGATATTTATTCTCAACCTACAAATGGGACAATGGCGATTATAATCAGTTAACCAAGTACTGCGACAATCCAACCTATGGTTATAATGGTTTCACGGACAACAAGACCGTTCTTGAGCCCAAAGATGACGCAGCTGCCGTCAATTGGGGTGGTGTTTGGCGCATGCCAACGGAAGCAGAGAAGGATGAATTGCAAAGTGAATGTACATGGACTTGGACAACATTAAACGGAGTATTTGGTGCAATGGTAACCAGTAAGAAGTCCGGTTACACGGACAAATGGATCTTCCTTCCAACTGCCGGTTACTGGCATGATACGAATCTCCACGGTGCAGGCTCCTACGGTTACTACTGGACCTCGTCCCTAACGGCAACTGTCAAGCCATACAGCGCATACTGTATGTATTTTTATTTAAACACTATAGGGATGCACTACAACTGGAATCGCAGCGACGGGCTCCCTATCCGGCCAGTCTACGGAGGGCCTATACATGCGACTGGGGTCTCCGTTTCACCCGAGAGCGCTACTGTTAACTTTTGAGAGACCGTACAGTTGACGGCCACAATCACCCCCGCCGATGCTACAAACAAGAGCGTGACCTGGTGCAGTTCGGATGAATCCGTGGCAACAGTTTCGGATGATGGTGTTGTCACAGCTGTCGGGGATGGCACTGCAGAAATTACCGTGAGGACGTCTGATGGCGGATATTGTGCAACCTGTACGATTTCGACTATCGTTGAGTCGATGGTGGACCTGGGGCTTTCTGTCAAGTGGGCGTCATTCAATGTTGGCGCATCCTGTCCTTTGGAGTATGGTGATTATTTTGCCTGGGGCGAAACGGAGCCAAAATCGAATTATTCTTGGTCCACTTATAAATGGTGCAAGGCTTCATCCTCTTCCATGACAAAGTACTGTACTAATTCCAGTTACGGATACAACGGATTTATGGACAATAAGACTGTTCTCGCCCCCGAGGATGACGCTGCTGCTGTCAGTAGGGACGGTAGTTGGCGTATACCCACATTGACTGAATGGCAAGAGTTGTTAGAGAATTGCACAAAAACATGGACCACGCTGAATGGTATATATGGTAGGAAGTTCACAAGTAACAAATCCGGTTACACGAACAAGTGGATTTTTCTTCCTGCTGCCGGATACAGATTTGATACGAGCAACAACCTTGTGGGCTCCATGGGCTACTATTGGACCTCGTCCCTTAATGCGGACTACCCGAGCATCGCGTACTACGTGGACTTCGGTTCAGACTATGTGCGGTGGGGTAGCGCCCACCGTTACGACGGGCTCCCTATCCGCCCCGTATGCGATAAATAGATTATCGTGGACGCAATTGGTACGCGGTCTTGCAAGAAATGCACGCGAAATTTGCAAAACCGCGTACCTTTCCCGAAGCGGCGTTTAGCCGGAGGGCCGGAAGGGTTCGGGCGGCGTAGTCGCCCGCGACTCGTGAGCGGGAGGGGCCCACGAAGTGGGAGGGATAGCCCCGCAGGGGCGTACCGCCCCGAACCCTTTCGGCCACAGGCAGCCGCAACGAAGGGGCGCTCCCGCGAACGCTTTCGCCGCTCCGGAGTTCCGACGGATGCAGTCCCTGACCGGCCGCAGGCAGCCGCGACTATAAAATAAGCACCCCACTGGGGATGGGGTGCCTTGGCGAGGGACTGCGCCAACTACGCCGCGAGTAGGGCGCGGAGGGTGGGGGCGTTGCCGGTGGTCTGGAGGTAGACGGTGAATTTTTCTTCTTCGCCGGACTTCTGCAGGTAGAGGACATTGCCGTCCAGGCGGGTTTCCTCACGAGAGAACGTCTTGCCCTCCAGCTGGATACTGTCACTGAAGAGTTGCAGGACGGCGCTCAGTTTCCAACTGCCGTCATCCTCCTTCTTGAAAATATAGAAGGGCTGCGACTCCCCGGCTGCCCAGCGGGCCTTCGCGTCCCGGACGCCCTTCTCGGTCAGGCGGGACTCCACGCGGACCCAGAAGTCATAAATCGGGTCGCCGGTATTGTCACCACCGTCAGGGCACTGATGATAAGAGGTATCCTCGTCGATAATCTCCAGCTCACTTCCTTCCACGGGCTCTTGCATCAGCATGAACGCATAGTTGGTCTTGTCGTAACCGTTATTGAAAACCACTTCCTCCCGGTGGAGCAGCAACAGCTTTTCATCAAAACGGCGCTCGTTTTTCCAGTCGACATTCTCGCGCCGGCCGGAGAACTGATAGACGGCAAAACCCTCCGTGCCGATGAAAAAGTCCCGGCCCAGAAAGCGCTGCCCCTTGAAATAGTACCAGCCGAAACCGAAGGCCGTCAGCGAGCCCAGGATGGCCCAGATCACCTCATTGAAAAACAAGAGCCAGGACAGCACGATGGCCATGATGGTAAGGAACATGACGATAAACTTGCGGCGGACATACGTCCACTTCGACGGGGGTTCCGCTTCGGAAGTCGTGGAATCGACATAAACCAGTTTCCCGATTCCCTCGGGATAAACTTTTACAGGAGGATTTTCAATGAAAGGCATAGGCGGTAATTATTTAGCGTCTTAATAGACTTTCAGTACCCCCATTTCGAGTCCCCAGCAGCCGTCAGTAACGATGGGGACAGGTTTGCCGTCCAGGTTCTTCACCTTTTTCACGCCTTTGAGGAAGGTGTGGGAGTGTCCGCCGATGATGAGGTCCACACCGCGCGTCGCGGCGGCCAGTTTCTGGTCTTCCTTGAAGCCGATGTGCGTCAGGGCGATGACATAATCACATTTTTCCTCGTTGCGAAGCAGCTGGGCGTACTTGTTCAGCATTTCCACATTGTTCAGCTGCGGAAGACGCGCGGAGACGGTGCGGCTGACGTTCGGGGTAATGTCGCACAGCAGGCCGACGATGCCGATACGCATCCCGCCGCGCTCGATGACGGTATAGGGCTTGACGTATTTTCCCAGTTCGAAGCTGCTCAGGTCCAGTGAGGCGCAGACGATGGGGCAGCGGATCTGCGCGGCCCGGGCGGTCAGGTCCTCGATGCCGTTGTCGAATTCGTGATTGCCGAGCGTGATGCAGTCATAGCGCATCGCGTTGACCAGTTCCACTTCCAAATGTCCGCCGAAGGTGGTATAGTAGGAACTGCCCTGGTTGAAATCTCCGGCGTGAAGGAGCAGGGTACGGCCCTCCCCCGCCTTCTGACGCTGCCGGTCCACGAAGGCCGCACGCTCGATGACACCGCCACGGGGCTCGGCGCGCAGGGGTTCCAGATGACTGTGGGTGTCGTTGGTATGGACAATCACCAGCCGGGGCGAGCAGGCGCATAGCGCCAGAACTATTATTATTGAAAACTTTTTCATTGTCTTGTTGATTTTTCAGAAATGAGATGCAACAACGGGTACTTGTTGCTTCTCAGTTCCGGATCTCGACCCGGCCGTCCGCCTGATAGGTCAGCGGGCGGCCGGCGGCCGTCTCGGCACGCACGTAGTTCATCATAGCGTCATAGATCATCATTTTCGTGATGACCAGGTCCTTCGCATTGCGCGCCACATACAGTTTATCCCCGCCGTCGAGCAGGAAGTCAACGGTCGCCACGCCATAGTCCTTCGCATCATCCAAAGGCTGGCCGGCAATCTCCGCACTGACCAGTTTGGTACCGTCTATCACCAGCCGCGCACCACCGATTACCTGGATGTTCTCCCGGGCTATCTGCTCGAAAAGCCGCCGCAGGTCGGCGCCGCTCAATTGCACCCAGCAGAGGTGGTTCTTGAACGGGAACATCGATACGAAATCGTCCAGCAGCACATTACCCTGGGGAATTTCATTCAGCCGGATGCCGCCGAAGTTCATCAGGCCTACATCCACTTTCTTGCCTGTCGCCGCCTCGGTCTGCGCCATCAGCACATCCACCGCCAGGTTGCTCAGGGGACTCTCCGGCTTGGCTTTTGGAATAGCCACCGGAGCATAGGCCACCACTTCGCGGAGCGGGGCCATCTTCTCCTGTGCATCCAGCATGATCTTGGCGACGGCGGGAGTGACGCCGCAATCAAAAACTTTTCCGTCCGGCGCGGTATAGACACCGCCGTCGAAGCGACCGAGCGCCTGAGGGGCGTTGTCCCCCTCCACCGCATGCACACCGGTGCGCGAAGCGTCCATCGCATAACGGCGCCACTGCACCGTCCCTGCGCAGGAGACGAGCAACAGGGCCGCAGCCGAAAGCGCAATTAATTTTGTCTGAACCATTTCCAAAGGTCTTTCCAAGTGGTTTTCTTTCCAAACATAAGGATGCCGACGCGATAGATTTTCGCCGACGCCCAGGCACAGAGCACGAAGGTAAGGGCCAGCAGCGCCACCGAAAGCGCCAGTTCCCAGAAGGGAACGCCGAAGGGCAGGCGCGCCAGCATCACGATGGGGGAAGTGAAGGGGATCATCGAACCCCAGAACACAATCGCACTGTCCGGAGCCTTAAAGGCATAGATTGCAATGAAGAAACCGATGAGCAGCGGCACCGTCACCGGCAACTGGAGTTGCTGCGTATCGCCTTCGTTCTCGGCACCGGAGCCGATGGCCGCGAAAATCGAGGCATAGAGCATATAGCCGAAGAGGAAGTAGAGCAGGAAACTCAGGGCGATGGTACCGACGGGAAGATTGCGGATCGTGCTGAGGATCACCGCAGGACCGTCTTCCGAGGCAGCGGTATCCAGCATACCGGAGGGCAGGTTGCCCATATCGCCGGCCGCCATCAGGGCCGCGGGGTCGGAGCCCAGCGAAGAGAGCAGGTCCTGCCCCATCAGGCCGCCGGCAACGCCGACAAGGGCACCCGTCAGCGCAATCCAGAGCACGAACTGCGTTATCGCCACCAGCGCCACGCCGACTATCTTGCCGAACATCAGTTCCGTCGCCTTGACGGAAGAGACGAGCACTTCCACCACGCGGCTGGCCTTTTCTTCGATGACCGAAGACATGACCATGCCGCTGAAGAGCGCGATGAACATATAGATGGCCATACCCAGCAGCATCGACACGATCATATACACGCCGGATTCGGAAATGGTCTCGCTGCCGTCCTCGCTGATGGTATAGGAGCGCAGGCGCACATCGGACTTCACTTCCTTCATAATGGAGCCCAGGTCCTCGATCTGGTAGGAATCAATGCGATAGGCCTCCACGGCGTCGTTGATGCGGGCATTGATATTTTCCGTCATATCCAGGCCGAGCGGCTTGAGCGAGTAGATGGAGGCGCTGAGCGCCTTTTCCTCCGGGTCGAGGGCGGAGATGTCGAGCACCGCGTCGTAGCCGAGTTCTTTCATCGTATGCTTGAGCGAGTCGGCGGGCGTGCCGCTCAGGTCCGTATAATGGAGGGTTTCGCTGTCCTTGAGCAGGGGCATCACGATGCCGGATGCATCCACGACGGCGATTTTCTTGGCCTCCTCCTTGGCTTTGAGCATGATGATGGTGGGCAGCATGCAGAGGGCCGCGAAGAGCACGGGCGCAAGGAAGGTGATCAGCAGAAAACTTTTTTTCTTGACGCGGTTCAGGTATTCGCGCCGGATGATGATGCCTATGGTATGCAACTTCATATCTTGTCCTCCCCGGTAACCAGTTTAATGAAAATGTCGTTCATCCGGGGCATCAGTTCCCGGAAGGAGTTGATGACGGCGCCCTTCCCCATCAGTTCCGAGAGGACGGCGTTGCCGCCTGCTTCTGCGGGCAGGATGTCGGTGTGTGTTCCGTCCGCATCGGTATAGGTCACTTCGACGCGGTTGTTGCCGTATTTGCGGCGGATGTCCTCCACGCCGCCGCTCAGGACGACCTGGGCGGCATTGATGAGGGCGATGTTGTCGCAGAGTTCTTCCACGGACTCCATGTTGTGCGTGGAAAGGATGATGGTCGCGCCTTCGTCCTTCAGGCGCAGGATTTCATTGCGGATCAGTTCGGCGTTCACCGGATCGAAACCGGAGAAGGGCTCGTCCAGGATCATCAGCGAGGGCTTGTGGACCACCGTGGTGATGAACTGGAGTTTCTGGGCCATGCCTTTGGAGAGTTCCTCGACCTTCTTGTCCCACCAGTCCTGGATGCCGAAGCGGACGAACCACTGCTTCAGTTCCCTTTGGGCGTCGCGGGCGCTCATTCCTTTCAGCTGGGCCAGATAGACCGCCTGCTCCCCTACCTTCATTTTCCGGTAGAGGCCGCGTTCTTCGGGCATATAGCCAATCTTTTCCACATCGCGCTGGGTGATGGGGGCACCCTTGAAAAGGACTTCGCCCGATGCGGGAACAGTAATCCGGTTGATAATCCGGATGAGGGTGGTCTTACCCGCACCGTTGGGGCCGAGCAGGCCGAAGATTTTGCCTTCGGGGATGTCGAGCGAGACGTGGTCGAGGGCGAGCTTCGGCCCGAACGACTTGCAGACTCCCCTGCATTCAATCAATCCCATATCAAATCGTTAAAATTTTAGCAACCAGTTCCACCATAAGGCCTTCCGGAGTCGTAGAAAGACCGCCGTCGCCGCCTTTGCCCAGGTAGTCGTATTCGCAGAGCAGCGAAATGACCTGCAGGGCCTTGGGGGGCGGATAATTCCGGACGGCCGTGTCGTATTCGCGGTAGAAGTACGGGTTGACGCCGGAAAGGGCTTCCGCCTTTTCTTCCGGCGAGGGGTAGCGCTCTCGCGAGAGGAGCACCCCGTAGCGGAGGATGCGGATGAAGTGGGTGGCGAGCATGCTGACGGCGCCGGGCATATTGAATTTGGCCGCCGAGCCCATGCGGGTGGCGATGGACAGTGCCCGGGGCGCATTGCGCAGGGAAAGTTCCTTCGTCAGTTCGAACACGCTGTATCGGCGTGAAACGCCCACGTTCCTTTCGATATCCTCCACGCTCACCTTCCGGCAGCCTTCCGGCAGCGCCTGGATGAGTTTATCCGTCTCTACGGCGATGGTGCTCAGGTCCGTTCCCACCGACTCCGCAAGCAGCGCCGCCGCCTCCGGCTCGATCTCCAGGCCGCGGGAAGCATAGTACGAGGAAATCCAGCCGCTGACCTGATAGTCGCGCAGCAGCGGGGACTCCACCACCACGCCGGTCTTCTGGACGGTCTTGTACAGGGCTTTCCGCTTGTCCGCGGAGGCTCCGCGCAGGAGCAGGACCAGGACGGTGCTCTCCAGCGGCTCGGCACAGTAGATGGCCAGGTCCTCGAAGCCTTTCATCTGGTTCGCGTCCTTGACGACGACCAGCTGGCGCTCCGCCATCATCGGGAACTGCCGCGCCGTGGTGATGATCTGGTCCGCGGTCACGTCGGCACCGTAGCAGATGAGTTCGTTAAAGTCTTTTTCGGATGGGTCGATGCAATGCTCGACGATGGCATTGCAGACCAGGTCCGGATAATAGGGCTCGTCGCCCATCAACAGATAGACAGGCTTGAAGATGCCGCGAGCGACATCTTCAAGCAATTGACGGCACTGTGCGCCGACGTCTGTTTTGGGCGCAGCCACTTATTTTGCGTACTTCTTTTCCTTGTTGCGGGTGATGCGCTCCTTCATGGCGTCCACCGCCTCGGTGAGCGCATCTTCGAAAGTTTTGGCGTTGCGCTCGATGACGAGTTCCTCCCCCGGTACGTGAACCATGATCTTCACTTGCTTCCCTACCGGCTCGTTGAGTTGGGTAAGGGTCACCTCGGCGTCTCCGGTGTTGTCGAAGAACTTTTCGATACGGGCGACTTTCTTCTCGACAAGGGCGATGAGCTTCTCATCGGCGTCGAATTTGAGGGCTTTAATCTTTACTTCCATGCTTTTCGGTGTTTTTTGCCCTGGGGTGGGCGTGGTCATACACGTTTTTCAGGCGCTCCACGGTATTATGGGTATAAACCTGCGTGGCAGCAAGGGAGGAGTGTCCCAACAGTTCCTTGATGGAATTGAGGTCGGCCCCGCCATCCAGGAGCTCCGTAGCGAGCGTGTGCCTCAGGACGTGCGGCGATTTCCGCCCGGAAATGCCGGCAACGCCACCGAGTTCCCGCTTCACGACCCGGTCCACATAGACCGGATACAGCCTCCTGCCGTTTTCAGTGACAAGGAGCGGTCCGTCAGCGCCTATGGGTTCTCCGACTCTCTTGTCTACCGATTTCAAATATAGTGAAATTTCTTTACAAAGCGAAGGGACGAGCGGAATTTCGCGCATTTTATTTCCCTTTCCCAGTACATTGAGGGCAGCGCGGCGGAAGTCCAGATTCCCCCGGTTCAGCCCCACCAGTTCGGCGCGACGCAGGCCGGTCGAATACAAGAGACTGATAATCAGCCGGGACAGGCGGCGCTGATAGAGATGCAGGCCGGTCTTGTCTCCCGGAGCGAGCGCCAATTGCAGCGCCAGGGTATCCTCCCCCGCATCGGCTTCCGTGGAAGCCAGGTATTCCTTGAGACTTTCTTCGCGGAAGAAATCCGGCAGCCGCTTCTCCTTCTTGGGACGGGGCACGAGCCGCACGGGGTTCGAGGCCAGCAGCCCCTCCCGCATCAGGAAACGCGCAAAACCGCTGAGCACGCTCAGGTGCAGGTCCACCGTCCGGGGCGATTCCCGGCATTCGTCCATCAGGTACATTTCGTAATTGCGCAGGGAACGGACTTCGACCGAGGCCGGGAATTCCCCGCAATACGCCTCGTAGCGGTCCAGCACGTCACGGTAGATGGCTACGGTCCGCGGAGAGTAGCGCCGGATGCCGGTAAGAAAGTCCAGGTATTTGTCGGTCAGGGCGGACATGGCGGATCAGGCCTCTTTCAGGCCCATCTCTGCGGCACGGGCACGCATCAGCGCATCCGCCTCCTCGAAATTATTGCCTATCCTGCCGTCCAGGATGGCCTCTTTGACATATTCCTTGAGTTCCCCGATCAGGTTGCAGGGCGGCAGGCCGTAGGTCTGCATCACATACTCCCCGTTGATGGGGTTCTTGAAATTGCGGATGGCGTCTTTCTCCTCCACTTCCACCAGTTTCTTTTCCACCAGCGAGAAATTCGCCTGGATGCGCGCCACCTTCACGGGATTCTTGGAAGTCACGTCGGCCCGGCAGAGGATCATCAGGTCGTCGGTATCGTCGCCGGCATCGAAAAGCAGGCGGCGCACCGCACTGTCCGTCACCCCCTCGTCCGCCAGGGCGATGGGGCGCAGATGCAGCTGCACCAGTTTCCGTACATATTTCATCGCATCCAGCGGCAGGCGCAGGCGCTCGAAAATCGGAGGCACCATCCTCCCGCCGATCACCTCGTGACCGTGGAAGGTCCAGCCCTGCCCGGCGGCGAAGCGTTTGCTCGCGGGCTTGCCGATATCGTGCAGCAGCGCCGCCCAGCGCAGCCAGAGCGCCTTTTCCGGCGGCCATCCGGCGGTAGCCTCCGCCACGTGGTCGAGCACCGCGAGGGAATGTTCGAAATTGTCCTTATGTCCTTTGCCATCGACCGTCTCCACGCCTTTCAGCGCCGCGATTTCCGGCAGCAGGGCGGGCAGCAGCCCCGCGAGGTCCAGCAGGCGGAAAGCCATCGACGGCGCGGCGGTCAGCAGCATCTTGTTCAGTTCCTCGGCGACGCGCTCGGCGGAAAGGATTTCGAGGCGTCCCGCATTGCGCTGCATCGAAGCGATGGACTCCGGCACGATGCGGAAAGCCATTTCCGGGGTGGAGAGTTTCGCCGCGAAGCGCACGGCCCGCAGCATCCGGAGCGGATCGTCGGAATAGGTGGTATCGGGATCCAGCGGCGTGCGGATGATGCCCGCCGAAAGGTCGCGGATGCCGCCGAATGGATCGACCAGTTCGCCGAAACTGTCTTCCTGCAGGCTGAAAGCCATCGCATTGATGGTGAAGTCCCTGCGGAGTTGGTCATCCTCCAGCGTACCGTTCTCGACGATGGGTTTGCGGGATTCCCTCCGGTAGGATTCCTTGCGCGCGCCGACGAATTCGACCTCGTCGCCCGCGAAATGCAGCATCGCCGTACCGAAATTCTTGAAATAGGAGACCTTCGAACGGGTTTTCTTTCCCACTTCGCGCGCGAAGTCGATGCCGCTGCCCTCCACCACGATGTCGATGTCGCTGCAGGGGCGGCCGAGGAAGCAGTCGCGCACATAGCCGCCGATGGCGAAAGCGCGCACGCCCGTCTCGCGGGCCACTTCGCTCACGATCCTGAAGACCGGACGGTCAAGGTATTGGGGCACTATCGTCGGCATTGCAGCATTTCCTCGTAAGAAGGCAGATGGTCCATCGCACGGAACACATCGCCTTCGCGCTGGTAAAGATAAGTGTTTTTTCCGTTTGTCAGGAACAAAAACGCCACGCCGAGCACGATATTGTAGCGCATCGCCTGTTCCGCCACCGAAGCGTCGATTTTCACCTCCGGCCGCTTGCATTCCACGATGGCCAGCGGGGCGGCGCTGCGGTCATAGACCACGATATCGGCCCGGTAGGGCTTTCCTCCATAGTCGAGGGCGGCTTCGCTCATCATCAGGCCCGCAGGCACAGCGGCGCTGTCCCGCAGGAGGGAGATAAACCACTGACGCACCCTCTCCTCGGGGGTGTCGGCAACTTCTTTGCGACGCAGCGGATCGAACAGCATAGCGCAAAGATAAGAAAAATAGTGATTGCTATCCGCTTTGGGCGTCGTATAATTCCGTGGGATATTCCCCGGTGAAACAGGCGGTGCAGAGGCCGGGGTGGCCGCAGGCCCTGGAAAGGGCGTCCACGGAAAGGTATTCGAGGGAATCGGCGCCGATGTAGGCGCGGATCTGTGCAAGGCTGTGCCCGGCGGCAATCAGCTGCTCCGGAGAGCCCGTGTCGATGCCGTAGAAGCAGGGCCAGGCATAGGGAGGGCTGGCGATGCGCATATGGACCTGGGTCGCGCCGGCTTCCCTGAGCATCCGCACGATCTGCCGGGAGGTCGTTCCGCGGACGATGGAGTCATCGATCACGGCGACGCGCTTCCCCTTCAGCAGGCTTTTTACCGGGGAGAGTTTCTTGCGGACCCCGATGTCCCGCAGGGCCTGCGTCGGTTCGATGAATGTCCGAGCGACGTAGGCGTTCTTGACCAGTCCGGTCTCCAGGGGGATATGCCCGGCTTCCGAGAAGCCGATGGCCGCACTGAAACTGGATTCCGGAATGCAGATTACGAGGTCCGCCGGGGCGGGATGCTCTTCGTAGAGCAGCCGGCCCGTCTCCTTGCGGAAAGCGTGGACGCCGCTACCGTCGATATCGCTGTCCGGACGCGCGAAGTAGATGAATTCCATCGCGCACATACAGCGGCCCCTGCGGGCGGAAATGCGGAAACTTTTCAGTCCCTCCCCGTCGATGCGGATCAGTTCCCCGGGTTCGACGTCCCGGACGAAAACGGCGTTCAGGGCTTCCAGCGCACAGGTTTCGCTGGCCACGACATAAGCGTCGCCGAGCCGCCCGAGGGACAGGGGGCGGAAGCCGTACTTGTCCCGGCAGGCATAAAGGGCGCCGTCGGAAAGGATGACGGTGGAGAAAGCGCCGTCGAGGAGTTTTGCCGCCGAGAGGATACGTCCCGCCATATCGCCCCTCCCCATACCCACCAGGTGGGCGAACAGTTCGCTGTCGGAGGTCGAGTGGAACAGATGGCCCAGGCTTTCCAGACGGGCCTTCAGGATGCCGGCATTGACGATGTTCCCGTTGTGGGCGAGGGCGAAAACGCCGGAGTGGCAGTTGAGCCGGAAGGGCTGGATATTCTCCGTGCCGCCGACCTCCGTCGTCGGATAGCGGACGTGGCCGATGCAACTGCTGCCGCGAAGGGCGGCGAGTTCCGCTTCGCTGAAGACTTCCCGGACCAGTCCGGCACCTTTGCGGACCTGGATTCCGCCCTCCGGAGAGTAAGCGGCGATACCGCAGCCCTGCTGTCCCCGGTGTTGGAGGAACTGCAAGGCGGTAAAGGCCGCCCGGGAGGCGTTTTCAAGCCCGAAGATGCCGACTATCCCGCACACAGCGCCACCAGTCTTTCCATCGCTTCCTTCGTCCGGGCACGGTCCGCAAAGGCGGTCAGCCGGAAAAAGCCGCGGCCGGCCGTACCGAAGCCCGAACCCGGGGTTACGACGATACCGGCCTTGCGGAGCAGAAGGTCGAAGAAAGCCCAGTCATCGGCACCCTCTGGCGTGCGCGCCCAGACATAGGGGGCATTCTCTCCGCCCGAGGCTTCGAGTCCCGCCCGCTCCAGGCCTTCCCGGAGAATGGCGGCGTTGCCGAGGTAATAGTCGATGTTTTCCTGAATCTGAGCCCTTCCCTCCGGGGTATAGACGGCCAGGGCTCCGCGCTGGGAAATGTAGGAAGCGCCGTTGAACTTGCAGCCCTGACGGCGGTTCCACAGCGCATTCAGCCCCATCAGCCCCCCGGGGATGACGGTATAGCCGCAGCGGATGCCCGTAAAGCCCGCCGTCTTGGAGAAACTGCGGAACTCCAGGGCACAGTCTTTCGCCCCCGGAATCTCATAGATGGAATGAGGGATTTCCGGATCGCGGATGTAGGCCTCGTAGGCGGAATCATAGAGGATGAGGGCCCCGCAATCGCGGGCGTACGCCACCCACTTCTCCAGTTTTTCGCGGGTAATCACCGCCCCCGTGGGATTGTTCGGGTAACAGAGGTAAACGAGGTCCAGCGGCCGGCTGGGGATGTCTCCGGTAAAGCCGTTCGCGGCGCTGCAGTCGATGAAATGGATTTCCCGGCCATCGATGACATTGGTGTCCACATAGACCGGATATACCGGATTGGTGATGCCTACGCTGTTGTTCCGGGAGAAGAGGTCCAGGATATTGCCCAGGTCGCTCTTGGCCCCGTCGCTGATGAAGATTTCATCCGCAGAGACATCGATGCCGCGGGGCGCATAGTCCCCACGCACGATGGCTTCGCGCAGCCAGTCGTAACCCTGTTCCGGTCCGTAGCCGTGGAAACTTTCTTTGGACGCCATATCCTCCACGGCCGCGTGCATCGCACGGATGACAGCCGGGACGAGGGGCAGCGTCACATCCCCGATGCCCATCCGGATGATATCCGTCCCGGGCGACTCCTTCTGGAAGTCCGCCACCTTTCTTGCAATCTCCTGAAACAAATACCGATGTTCCAGTTTGCTGAATCCCTCTTTGATTTCTACCATAAATTTGGCGATTATTCAAAAATTTACTGCTTCGCTTTCATCGCCCGTGCCACCCTCGGCACCGTAAGAGGGAGGGGCCCACGAAGTGGGAGGGGTCGCGTCAGCGACGGCAGGGAAAGTGAAGCAGTTAATTTTTCCAAAGCTAAATTTCAATAACGCCCTCATAGACCGTAGTGGCCGGGCCGGTCATCACGATCTCTTTGCTGGCGGGATCCCAGGACAGGTCGAGGCTGCCGCCGTCCATAATGACAGTACAGGCTTCCGGCCGGACGAATCCCGCCATCGCCGCTGCGACCGCCGTGGCACAGGCGCCGGTGCCGCAGGCCTGGGTAATGCCGCTCCCCCGCTCCCATACCCGCATACGGATGTGCCTCTGGTCGAGCACCTGGGCAAACTCGATGTTCGCCTTATGCGGAAACATCGGACTGTTTTCCAGTATCGGGCCCACTTCGGCGACCGGAGCGGCCAGGGCATCGGGAACGAAGAGCACCAGATGCGGATTTCCCACATCGACCGACGTCGCGCGGTAGGTCTGCCCGCAGACATTCAGGTTTTCGCAGACGAGGGGCTGGGGTTTTCCCAGCGTGCGCAGTACGGGAAGGGGGACGCCCTTGCCCATCTGGACGCTGACGCTTTCAATTTCCCCGTCCGGACCGGGATGCAGCGTCAGGCGCTTGATGCCGGACAAGGTCTCCAGCGTCAGTTCCAACTTGTCCGAAAGGCCCTTGTCGTGGATATAGCGCCCCACACAGCGGGAGCCGTTGCCGCACATCAGGGCTTCCGAGCCGTCTGCATTGAAGATGCGCATGCTGAAATCGGCCTTAGAGGAACTGCCGATGAGGATCAGTCCGTCGGAGCCTATCCCCTTGTGACGGTCGCTCCACCGGATGGAGAGCGACGAAGGGTCCTCAAGGGGATGCTCCATCGTATTGACATACACATAGTCGTTCCCCAGGCCATGCATCTTGGTGAACGGAATCAGGACGCCCATCTTTACGCCTCCGCCTTTTTCAGGAAGGCGTCTACCTCCCGGGCCACCTCACGTCCGCCGGCCAGTGCCCGCACGACAAGGCTGGCACCGGTCTTGGCATCCCCCGCAAGGAACACATTCGCGCCGAACTGCGGATGCTCGGGCCTCAGGAATCCCATGGCCAGCAGCACCATATCGCAGTCGATCACTTCCTTCTTGCCCGTAGGCTTCATCTGGGGACGGCCTCCGTCCGGAGCGGGCAGCCACTCCACTTCCTCGACCTCCACGCCGCAGACGCGCCCCTTCCCGTCATCGATAAAACGGCAGGAAGAGAGGCTCCAGCGCCGCTCGCATCCTTCTTCGTGGCTGGTGCTGGTCTTCAGGATCTGGGGCCACAGGGGCCAGGGCGTGGCCGGGTTGTGTCCCTCGGGCGGTTTGGGAAGTATCTCGATCTGCGTCACGCTCAGGCAGCCCTGACGGTGGCAGGTACCGATGCAGTCGCTACCGGTATCCCCGCCGCCGATGACCAGGACCTTGCGTCCCTTGGCGGAAACGGGCTCCTCGGCGGATACATCCTCCCCCGTCAGAGAGCGGTTCTGCTGGGACAGCAGTTCCAGCGCGAAATAAACCCCTTTCAGTTCCCTTCCCGGGATGGGAAGGTCGCGGGCCACGGGCGTACCGGTCGAGATGACATAGGCATCGAAGCCTTCCGGCAGTTTGGCCGTATCGACCTCCACGCCGTAACGGAAGCTGATCCCCTCCTGCTCCAGGATGGAAACACGCCTGTCTATCACATACTTGTCCAGTTTGAAGTTGGGGATTCCGTAACGGACCAGGCCGCCTGCGGCCGCCCGTTTTTCGAATACCGTCACCTCATAGCCACGGACATTGAGCTGGACGGCGGCGGACAGGCCGGCAGGGCCGGCGCCGATGACCGCGACCTTCTTTCCGTTCCGGTCAAAGGAACGCGGACGGATGTAACCCTCGCGGAAGGCCCGTTCGATAATGGAACATTCGTTCTCCCGGACGGTGACCGGCGCATCCATGCTGTGATTCAGGACGCAACTCTTCTCGCAGAGCGCAGGACAGATGCGTCCCGTGAACTCCGGGAAATCATTGGTCTGCGAAAGCAGTTTGTAGGCCAGTTCCCACTTCCCCTTGCAGAGGGCATCCTGCCATTCGCTCTGGCGGTTCCCGAGGGGGCAGGCCCAGTGGCAGAATGGCACGCCGCAATCCATGCAGCGGGAGGCCTGCAGCATACGTCCGCTCTCGTTGAGCGTCTGTTCCACCTCCCCGAAGTCGGAAATCCTTTCGTGTACCGGACGATGCCCGGCTTCCTGCCGGGGAATCGTCAAAAATGCATTGGGAGTGCCCATATCAATAATCCCTTTGTACGTTACCTATCTTTTCATTGAGCATCTTCAGTTGCTCCTCGTGCAGTACCCGCTTGTACTCGACCGGCGTGACCTGGATGAAGTCTTCCGCATAGGTTTTCCAATCCTGGAGCATACGGCCGGCCAGGGCTGAACCCGTCAACTGGAAGTGGCGCTCGATGAGGCCCTTCAGTTCTTTCATGCGGGCTTTCTCTTCGATCAGGCCCAGTTCGATCATCGACATATTGCAGTAATAGTCGAAGTTGTGGTCAGGATCCCAGACATAGGCCAGACCGCCCGACATACCTGCGGCGAAGTTCCTGCCGGTAGGGCCGAGCACGACGACGCGGCCGCCGGTCATATACTCGCAGCAATGGTCTCCGGCCCCTTCGACGACGGCGACGGCACCGGAATTACGGACGGCGAAGCGCTCGCCCGCACGGCCTGCCATGAACAGTTCGCCGGAAGTGGCACCGTAGAGGATGGTATTGCCGGCGATGGTGTTCTGCGACGCGTCGAAGCGCGCGGACGCGGCCGGTTTGACGCAGATGCGACCGCCGGAGAGGCCCTTGCCCAGATAATCGTTGGCTTCGCCCTCGAGGGTGAAGTCCACGCCCTTCATCAGGAAGGCGCCGAAACTCTGGCCCGCAGAACCGCGGAAAGTGACTTTCACGGTGCCGTCGGGCAGGCCTGCGGCCCCGAAGCGGCCGGCGATATGCCCGGAGAGCATCGCTCCCACCGAACGGTCCGTATTGGCAATCGGATACTGGAGGGAGACGCTTTGCAGCGTTTCCAGCGCCGGCTGCGCCATCGCGATCAGTTTTTGGTCCAGCACTTCGCCGAGTTCATTGCGGGAAGTGGTATTTCCGTGACCTTCCCCGCCGGAGGCGAGGACGCGGCTGAAATCCAGCGACGCCGTCTTGGCGCTGATCTTCGTCTCGTCCAGGCTGATGAGGTCCGTGCGGCCGACGATGTCTTCGAACTTGCGGAAGCCCATATCGGCAAGGTATTCCCGCACCTCCTGCGCGAGGAACATATAGTAGTTGACCAGGGCCTCGCTGCTGCCGCGGAAGCGTTTGAGCAGTTCCGGGTTCTGCGTGGCGACGCCCATCGGGCAGGAGTTCGCGTGGCATTTGCGCATCAGCACGCAGCCCAGCACGATGAGTTGTGCCGTACCGAAACCGAACTCATCCGCCCCGAGCAGGGCCATGGAGATGACGTCCCGTCCGGTCTTGAGTTGTCCGTCTGCCTGGATGGCGATCTTGTCGCGCAGGCCGTTGCGGGCCAGGGTCTGCCGCGTCTCGGCGACGCCGATCTCCGGCGGGATGCCCGCGTAACGGATGGAAGACATGGGCGATGCCCCTGTACCGCCTTCCGCACCCGAGATGACCACGAGGTCGGCCTTGGCCTTGGCCACACCGGCCGCCACCGTTCCGACTCCGCTCTCAGCCACCAGTTTGACGCTGATACGGGCTGCGGGGTTGACGTTCTTGAGGTCGAAGATCAACTGCGCCAGGTCCTCGATGGAGTAAATGTCGTGGTGGGGCGGCGGCGAAATCAGGGAAATGCCGGGGATGGAGTTGCGGGTACGGGCGATGATCTCGTTGACCTTGTACCCGGGCAACTGTCCGCCCTCGCCCGGTTTCGCACCCTGGGCAATCTTGATCTGGATTTCCTTGGCGTTGACCAGATATTCGGCGGTGACGCCGAAGCGCCCGGAAGCGACCTGCTTGATGGCGCTGCTCAGCGAAGCACCATTCCGCTCGCTGTGGAAGCGCTCCGCATCCTCGCCGCCTTCTCCGGTATTGCTCCGGGAGCCGAGCCGGTTCAGGGCCTCCGCGATGGCCTCGTGCGCCCCTTTGCTGATGGCGCCGAAGGACATGGCGGCTCCGACGAAGCGCTTGACGATCTCCTCGGCGCTCTCCACTTCCCCAATGGGAATGGGATTGCTCTTGAAACTGAAGAAATCGCGCAGGAAAATCGGATCCTTGCGTTTGTCGATCAATGCGGTGAAATCCTTGAATTTCCGGTAATCCCCGGAAGCGGTGGCGTGCTGGAGGGCCGCAATCGCATCCGGCGTCCAGGAATGCAGGATGCCGTCCTTGCGGAATGCGTACTGACCGATATGCGGAAGCACGTCGGAGACGGGCGCACCATAGCCCAGGTCGTGCATACGGACCGCATCGAGGGCCAGATAATCGAGGCCGATGCCGCCGATGGAGGAAGATTCGGTGCCGAAATACTCCGAAAGCAGTTTCTCTCCCAGACCGACACTCTCGAAAATCTTGGCGCCGCGGTACGAGCGGATGGTGGAGATGCCCATCTTGCTGAGAATCTTCTTCAGGCCCTTGTCCACCGCCTGGGTGTAGTTCCGGACCGCCGTATCGAAGTCGAGTTGCAGGTCGCCCTGCTTCACCAGGTCGTCGATGATGGCGAAGACCATATAAGGGTTGACCGCGCTCGCGCCGTAGCCGAGCAGCAGGGCCGAATGCATGGTTTCGCGAATTTCGCCGCTTTCTACGATCAGGGCCGTCTGCACGCGCTTCTGCACCTTGACCAGATAGTGGTGGATCGTACTGACCGCCAGCAGCGAAGGAATCGCGGCGTGGGTCTCGTCGATGCCCCGGTCGCTCAGGACGATGTAGTTGATGCCGCGGTCCACCGACGCTTCGGCTTCCTTGCACAGGGCTTCGAGAGCCATTTTCATCGCGGCCTCGCCGCCGGATTTCTCAAAGATAATCGGCAGCACCTCGGTATTGAAGCCCTTGTAGCGGATATGGCAGAGGATGTCCAGTTCCCCGTTGGTCAGCACGGGCTGCGAGAGACGGACCATCTTGCAATGGCTCTCGTCCGGCGTCAGGATATTCATTCCCACCGCACCGATGTATTCGGTCAGCGACATGACCAGTTCCTCGCGGATCGGGTCGATCGGCGGGTTGGTCACCTGCGCGAACTGCTGCCGGAAGTAGTTGAAAAGCAGCTGCGGACGCTCGGAGAAAGCGGCGAGCTGGGTATCGTTTCCCATCGACGAGATGGGCTCCACCGCATCCTTGCACATCGGCATGACGATGCGTTCCACATCCTCGCGGGTATAGCCGAAGGCGCGCAGTTTGCGCTGGAAATCATCGACGGCGGCCTTGGATTTGCGGCCGCTGAGCAGTTTGGACAGTTCGATGCGGCCCTCGGAGAGCCACTTGCCGTAATTCTGCCCGTCCGCAAGGGTCTGCTTGATGGCGTCGTTGCGGTAAATCTTGCCGGTCTGCGTATCGACCATCAGGATCTTTCCGGGCTGAAGGCAGCCTTTTTCGATGATGGAATCCTGGCTGAGCGGCAGGCAGCCGGCCTCCGAGGCGATGGCGAGCATTCCCTTGTCCGTGATCTGGTAGCGCGAAGGGCGAAGGCCGTTGCGGTCCAGCATCCCGCCGGCGTAACGGCCGTCCGAGAAGAGGATGGCGGCAGGGCCGTCCCAGGGCTCCATCAGGATGGAATGATACTCGTAAAACGCCTTCAGGTCGCTGCTGATCGGGTTTTTCTCGTTGAAGGATTCCGGAATCATCATCGACATCACGTGCGGCAGGGACATCCCGGAACGGACGAAGAACTCCATTACGTTGTCGAAGGAGGCGCTGTCGCTCATCCCGGGCTGGACGACGGGGTGGATGCCCTTGACATCGCCCAGGGCGGCGGAAGAAAGCACGCTCTCGCGGGCCTCCATCCAGCCGCGGTTGCCGCGGATGGTGTTGATTTCGCCGTTGTGGGCCATCATCCTGAATGGCTGGGCCAGCGACCAGGCCGGGAAGGTATTGGTACTGAAACGGGAATGGACCAGCGCCAGACCGGAGGTAAAGAAGGGACTCGAAAGGTCCGGATAATACTCCTTCAACTGCGTAGAGGTCAACATTCCCTTATAGATAATCACCTTGCTGGACAGGGACACGACATAGAAATCCTTGTCCTGGATGCGCTGCTCCGCGTGCTTGCGGGTCAGGTACAGGCTGGTTTCCAGGTCCTGGACGCTGTCTTTCGGCGTGACGATGACCTGGACGATGCGGGGCTCGCTCTGGAGAGCCGATTCGCCCAGGATGGCGCTGTTCACCGGGACCTCGCGGACGTGGGAGAGGTCCAGCCCTTCCCGGGCGGCCTCCTCCTTGAGGAGCGCCAGGTACTGGGCGCCCTTCTTCTCGTCCTTGGGAAGGAACACCAGTCCAGTGCCGTACTTGGACCTTTCCGGCACCGGAATTCCCTGGAGCAGGATGAACTCGTGGGGAATCTGGACCAGGATACCGGCTCCGTCACCCGTCTTCCCGTCCGCGCCTTCTGCGCCGCGATGCTTCATATTCTCAAGCATCGTCAGCGCATCGGCAACGGTCTGATGGGTTTTGTTTCCGTTCAGGTCCGCGAGCATACCGACGCCACAGGCATCGTGCTCGTAGTCTGGACTATATAAGTCTCTCATCATCAAATTAGTTAATGAAAAGAATTTCACGATATTTAGGAAGCGGCCAGAGGTCGTTGTCCACGATTTCTTCGAGTTTATCGATGGGTTTGCGGATGGCAAACAGACTCTCGGCGATCTCGTGATAGGCCTTCGCCTTCTCGTATTCGCTCTCGATGACGTTCGCCGCCTTGCGCGCCTCGACCATGGCAGCGACCTTGGTGCGGATATCGACGATCAGCTTGGAGATCTTTTCGATGATTTCCAGCGTGACGGCCGCCTTCTCCTGATAGCTGTCGGGGAAAGCCTCTTTCATCATCGTGACATTCTTGAGCAGCGTGTTCTGATAGGCCAGGGCCGCCGGGATGATATGGTTGATGGCCATACGTCCCGTCACGCGGGCTTCGATCTGGATCTTCTTGGAGTACATCTCCCACTTGACCTCGTTGCGGGCCTCCAGTTCCTTGAGGGAGTAGATGCCCAGGGAGGTGAACATCTCCACGGATTCCTTGGTGGTGAAGGACTTGATCATCTCCGGGACGCTGGTTTCGGTGTCCAGGCCGCGGCGTTTCGCCTCCTTCTTCCATTCATCGGTGTAGCCGTTCCCGTCAAAGCAGACGACGTTGATAATCGAACGGATGATGGGTTTGAGCACGTCCATCACCGCCACCTCGAGGGACTTTCCGGACGCCATTTCCTTGTAGAGGTCCTTCTTGAAGGCGATCAGCTGCTCGGCGACGGCGCCGCTCAGCGTCGTCATCGCACCGGCGCAGTTGGCCGAAGAACCGACGGCGCGGAACTCGAAGCGGTTTCCGGTGAAGGCGAAGGGAGAGGTACGGTTGCGGTCCGTGTTGTCGATGAAGATTTCAGGGATTTCGACGATACCAACCGAAGCCTCTTTCTTGCCGGCGATTTCGATGGGCGTACCGGAAGGCAGTTCCAGCAGTTTGTGCAGCACATCGGTCATCGTTCGGCCGAGGAAGGCGGAGACGATGGCGGGAGGCGCCTCGTTGGCGCCCAGACGGTGGGCGTTGGTCGCGCTGGCGATGCTGGCCTTCAGGATGGCGTTGTGCTTCTGGACCGCCGCCAGGATATTTACGAAGAAGGTGACGAACTGGAGGTTCCCCTTGGCGTCCTTGCCAGGAGCCAGCAGCAGGGTGCCGGTATCGGTGCCCAGGGACCAGTTGTTGTGCTTGCCGGAACCGTTGATGCCAGCGAATGGTTTCTCATGGAGCAGGCAGACCAAACCATAGCGATCCGCTGTCTGCCGC
>JAEEGL014961924.1_pt1 | contig 26459 bp, 17 predicted proteins | sample 9134231 | NCBI WGS metagenome assembly JAEEGL01 (sample SAMN16246548, study PRJNA631951) | gut metagenome | biome: gut microbiome; feature: rumen; material: fiber-attached | host: Bos | place: Iran: Karaj | collected 2018-10
CCCATTTACGACGTCGGAGTCTGCGGGATCCACCGGCTTCTGGCGCAGACAGGAAAGCTTCAGGAGGCCCACTGCATCGTTGCGGTGGCCGGCATGGAGGGCGCCCTGGCCAGTGTGGTGGGCGGCCTTGTGAGCAATCCTGTTATCGCGGTTCCCACTTCTGTCGGGTACGGCGCGAATTTCGGCGGCCTGTCGGCGCTTATGACGATGATAAATTCCTGCGCGAACGGGATCGCCGTGGTAAATATCGACAACGGATACGGAGCCGGTTATATAGCGACACAGATCAACCGCCTGGCTCATGGAGGTAAGGGATCAGATGCAAAATAGCGAGAAAATTCTATATCTGGAGTGCGGGACCGGGATCAGCGGCGACATGACCGTTGCAGCCCTCATTGACCTGGGGGCGGATCAGGAGAAGCTCCTGCGGGTCCTGGAGGGAATTCCTGCAGCCGGGTTTAAGACCTGCATCAGCAGGGTCAAAAAGGCAGGTATTGAGTGCTGTGATTTCGACGTGATCCTGGATGAAGAACATGCCGGGCACGATCACGACATGGCTTACCTGTACGGGCATCTCGAAGAGGAGAGCCTTTCTGCTCACGAGCATGACCATCACCACGACCATGACCATGAGCACGAGCATGACCACCATGATCACCATCACCATGATCACGACCATCACCACCATGATGATCACGACCACCACCACCATGATGATCACGACCATCACCACGACCACCATCACGCAAGTATGGCAGATGTTGAAAATATAATCAATTCACTTAAGGTTTCGGATAGAGTTAAAAGCGATGTAATAAATGTCTATAAACTTATTGCCGATGCAGAAAGCAAGGCTCATGATGCTCCGGTGTCCGAAATACATTTTCATGAAGTGGGGACTATGGATGCAATTGCCGATGTAACGATGGTTTGCAGCTTGATGGAAAAACTGGATTTGGATTGTGTAATGGCATCGCCGGTTCATGTGGGTAGCGGTCATGTTCATTGTGCTCACGGCATATTGCCTGTTCCTGCACCGGCTACGGCTTATATTTTAAAAAATGTTCCAATCTACGGTGGAGAAATAAAAGGTGAACTTTGCACACCGACCGGTGCGGCATTGCTTAAATACTTCGTTGACAGCTTTGGTGATATGCCTGCAATAACCATAGAAAAATATGGTTACGGCATGGGTAATAAAGATTTCGAAATGGCAAATTGCGTAAGGGTCATGCTTGGCGAGGCAAAAGAAAAAGGTTCGGAAATAATTGAACTTTCCTGCAATTTGGATGATATAACTTCGGAAAAATTGGCTTTTGCAATGGATATGCTGTTTGAAGCGGGAGCATTGGAGGTTTATACCATCCCTGTGGGAATGAAAAAATCACGTCCCGGTGTGCTGCTTTGCGTTATGTGCAATCAAGACAAAAAAAGAGAAATGCTTGATATTATTTTCAAACACACCACAACCTTGGGCGTGCGTGAAAATGTTTACAGACGTTACACCATGGACAGAAATGTCAAAATCGTAAGCAGCAGCTTCGGAGATGTAAGAGTAAAATATTCCAAAGGATACGGGGTGGAACGTCGCAAATTCGAATACGACGACCTGGCAAAAATAGCCAAAGAAACCGGAAAAACAATTAAAGAAATAGAACATGAAATAGCAAAAGAGATACAAGAGTGAGGCTGACAAGAACAAAATTATTTGTGCACCATTATACAAATGGTGCACTTTTTTTGTTGCGCCTATATAAACCAAAGCTTGATTGATACTGTTAAACTCAATGTATAAAGATTAAGGTTAGTAATAAACAGGCTTTCAGTAATCATAACAAAATTTGAATATATGAAGGAGAACGAAATATGAGTTTTAGTGACAATATTCCAAAACTTAAACCCTACAGCAGAAGTGTTTCAATTGTAGGTGTGGGTGTTACACCGTTCAGACGAACAAAAGACGATCCGAATCTTAACGGTATCACCGAAGGTGAATTGTTTGGTTATGCAGCCATAGAAGCAATGAGAGATGCGGGAATTAACGGAAAAGATGTTGACTTTTTCGTACATGGTCAAGCAGGTCCGGGATGGACAAGTAACTTTGCCACTCCAAATATGCATGTTGCAAACTGGCTTGGAATGAAAGGAAAGGCATCTATTCATCAAAGTGAAGCATGCGCAACGGGATATGTGGCTTTGGAAACAGCCGTAGCAATGGTTGCTTCGGGTACATATGACACGGTTTTATCAGGCTGTGTGGAAATGCCTTATTCCATAGCTCATCCAACGAGAGTGCTTACCGAAAGACGTTACGGAACGGATGCAATGTTCCACGAAACACTTTGTTCAACAATGACAAGAGATTATAACCTTTTTACAAAAGGCATACTTCCTTTCCATTTTGAATCCTGGTTACAGGCTTACAAAGAAGAACATAACATGAGTGACGAACAGGTTGATGAGGTGCTTACAAAAATGTCAATTAATGCAAGACATATGGCTTCAATCAACGGTTTAAGCTTAAACTTTGGCAAAGACTATACCGATAAAGCTCACGAATCGGGCATGGAAACAGCTGAAGAATACCTGCATTCAAAATACAACCCTAAGCTTGGAACATGGGTAAGGGTAAGTAATTTTGAAGAGCGTTGCGATGGTGCAGGTGCATTTGTTGTTATGCCTACGGAAATGGCTTACAAATATACAGACCACCCTATTGAGGTACTTGGTGTGGGTCACTCTTGCGTTGAATACGCAAATCCTCAAAATGAGCGAATCGGAACAATAAACGCCTATAAACAGGTTAGAGAACTTACAGGCCTTACGGGCGCCGATATGGACTTGTTTATGACAAACGATTTCTTCCTTGCGCAACAGCTTCTTTCTGCTGAAGAATGTGAATACTTGCCAAAGGGCGAAGGCTGGAAATATATGCTTGATGACAGATGTACATTTAAGGGCGACAGACCTGTTCAAACAAACGGTGGTCGCTGCCACTACGGACACGCTGCTGCGGCTTCGGGTGTGCATGATATTTACGAAACCGTTATGCAGATGAGAGGCGAAGCCGATGAACATCAGATTAAAGACCACGAAATCAAACATGCTATGATAAGAGGATTCGGCGGCGGACAGAATCTCCTTTGCCTTATCTTAAGAAAACTTTAGAAAGGGGCATTGAAGATGAAAGTAATTGAAATGGAAAGAATCGTAAAAAAATATTATGATGCCTTGGAAGAAGGTAAAGTCCTTGGCAGAAAGTGTACGGCCTGCGGTCATATAGAATATCCGCCTTACCTTGCATGTAACGAATGCGGAAATTTGGATACAGAGTGGGTGGACCTTACAAATGTAAGAGCACATGTTAAGCAAATAATCCCACCTCTTCAGGTTTTTCCCGAGACTGAATGGAAAAACCAAAACGGCGGTTATATTCCGATTGCCGTATCAATCGATGGCGCGGATGCTTACGACACATCTTTGGTTCACGTGGATGCGGAAAAATATGATGAACTTCATGACAATCTAGAAAATGTAATTGTTAAGCCATACATTGTACAGGGCGAAGACACAAAGGTTGTTGCGTGGGTTTTGGAAGACTATGAAGACTCTCCTGAAGAACTCGCAAGACAGGCACAGCCGGCAAAAAATGCAGATACGGCTTCGGACGATAAGGATTCATCACAAACTGCGGGCGTGGGCGCAATGTCTGAGGAAGTATCAAAAATTGCCGCTACAGTTATTGATTGTGCGGCAGCAGGTTATGAAGTTGATGCTTCATCGATTACTTTGGCGACCGATATCAGGGAAGATTTGTCAAACCAGTCAATGAAAATGATAGTAATGATATCGGAAATCGAGGAAAGACTCGGTGTTACAATCGACATTCCCGATGCGGGCAATTTAAATACTCTTGCCGATTTCACAAACAAGGTATTGGAACTTAAAGGTATGAGCGAAAGAGTAGCCGCTGACGGTGCCATGAGCGCAGGCACTTCTTCATCAAGCGCGTCAAGCACTGCCGCATCATCAGCTGCGGATGACGAGCTTACAAAAACAGTTATTGAATGTGCTGCGGCAGGATATGAGGTTGATGCATCCACAATCATGCCACAGACCGACATTCGTGAAGACCTTTCAAACCAGTCAATGAAAATGATTGTAATGATATCGGAAATAGAAGAAAGACTCGGTGTTACAATTGATATTCCGGATGCGGGCAACTTAAATACCATTGCAGACTTTGTTCAAAAAGTAAAAGAACTCCAAAATAAATAATATATACATTATAAAAACCTCGGATTTACTTGAATCCGAGGTTTTTGAATGTTAATCCTGAAACACCGTTCTCAATTTTGAGTCCTAGCAATGGCTAGGTGGGTTGCCGCATATGACTTTCTGCCGTCCAACCGCTCGCATAATGCGAAAGCTTCCGATCCAGGCGTGACATCAAGTCAAGGATATAAGCATCCCGTTTAATAAGTGTAGGTTCAAAATATGGAGAACCTTGCGTTTCAGGGAAGGTTTGACTATTTAGTTTTAATGTTCTTTTGTTGGGCTTATTATAATATAAATCCGCCATAAAAACAAGTAGTTTGAAAATATTCGTAATTGCGTATACAATTTCGATAAAATACTGAATTTTAGGGCATTTTAAATTGTATATTTGTTATATTTTGCATGACAAAGATGCATTATCGAAAAGCTTGACCTGTATGTTGACATATATGTTATGAAATGTTATAGTATGAGAGTGTACTATACATAATAGTACACCACAAGATTTAAGGGTTAAAACTTATGAAAACGAATGAAATATACAAGATATATGGTATAGACTATAAAGAAAATACCGTTTGCCTTTTAAAGGAGTCAAATCTCAAAGGTGAAATCCTTGAAAAGTGCAAGTTTAGGCCAAAGGAGGATATAAGAATCGGCATTAAGCCAAATCTTGTAACGCCCACTCCGGCGGACTATGGTGCTACCACTCATCCGGAAGTTGTAGAGGGCATTATCGAATATCTTAAGGGCAATGGCTTTGATAATATAACCATCATGGAAGGCTCTTGGATAGGAGACAAAACGGAAGTTGCTTTTGACGTATGCGGTTATAACAGCTTGGCGGCAAAGTATAATGTTAAGATCGTTGACGCCCAAAAGGACGGCTATCATGAGGTAGTTGACGGAAACGAAAAAATCCTTGTTTGCAACTGTCTTGACAGCGTGGATTTTATGATTAATGTGCCGGTTTTGAAAGGTCATTGCCAAACTAAGATTACCTGTGCCATTAAAAACATGAAAGGTCTTATCCCAAATAAGGAGAAAAGAAGCTTTCATTCAAGAGGTTTACATAATCCGATAGGACATCTTGCCCATATCGCAAAGCAGGATTTTATTGTAATAGACCATATTTGCGGTGATTTGGACTTTGAAGAAGGCGGCAATCCGGTTGTTAAAAACTGCATTATGACTGCAAAAGATCCGGTGCTTGTGGATTCTTATGTTTGCAAACTTTTAGGTTACAAAGTATCTGATGTGCCATATGTAAAACTGGCGGGAGACTTGGGTGTCGGCAGTACGGATATTGAAAACGCCGACATTTTCGTAATCGGCAAGAATACGGAAGATTCATTTGAAAATATTTTGAAGCAAAAGATTATTAATGACGAAAGTTTCGATAAGCGTAGCAGGGTATTGGACGTTGCTTATGCTGTGGAAGACGTGGATTCGTGCAGTGCCTGTTATGCATCACTTATACCGGCTCTTGATAGGCTTAAAGAAGAAGGACTTCTTGAAAAGCTTAAGGATAAAATCGCAATAGGGCAAGGACACAGAGGAAAAACCGGTAAAATCGGTGTTGGCAATTGCACATCCGAGTTTGATTTTTGCATAAAAGGATGTCCGCCCCACGAAGATGACGTTTATAAAGCATTAAAAGAGTATATATGTTAAGTGGTTTATTAGCTGATTATTAATGAAAAAAGGGTAAAGGGATTTTTAAAATGGCTAAAAAGCGCAAACGAACTGCTTTAACAAAAAGACAAATTAATATGATCAGAGCATGCATTCGCCTTGCTATTTTGCTTGGCGTTGTTATTAGTATACTTGTGGTCTTTGTAAAAACAGTAAGGGATGTTCACGATGCCGTGGGCAATTCGGATGTTGTTGAAGCTTCGGCAAGTTCGCTGGATGGGGATAATCCTTTAAACGGAAATATATCCGCTTCTACCAACACGGAAATCCCGGACAGCCTTATGGATTTATATGAAAAGAACGAAGAGGCAAGAGATTTTGTTATGGCTTATGCCGGGGATGGCGATCCGGATGCGGAAATAGACATAAGTGCGGATATCGTTGAAGGAGAGATTCCGGAATTTTTACAATGGGACAAGAGATGGGGCTATATCGTTTATGATGATGATTACTTGGCCGTGAACGGCTGCGGTCCTACTTGTCTTTCCATGGTTTATACAGGTCTTACCGGAGATACTAAATATAATCCTTATAAAATGGCAAGCCTGGCTCAAAACATGGGATGTAAGACAAAAGGCGGCGGAACCGATTGGTCAGCAATGACAAAACTTCCGCCAAAGCTTGGTATCAGAAGTAAAGAAGTCGTTTTTGATAAGGAACATATAACAAGAGAGTTGAATATGGGTCATCCTATTATTTGTAATGTTAAAGAAGGAGATTTCACATCCGGCGGTCATTATATTGTTCTTTGCAGTGTGGATTCAAACGGAAAAGTAACGATACACGATCCGAACAGCAAGATAAATTCCGAAAAAACTTGGGATTTGGAACGTATAATGGGACAAACCAAGAATATGTGGAGTTTTTGGAAATAGATTAAGTGCTTTTATGAAGATTTATGCGTAATTCTGTACTTTGACGGAGACAAAGCGTATTTATTCTTAAAGGCTCTTAGGAAACTTTCTACATTGAGATAGCCCACATTGTCGCTGATTTCGGAAACGGAAAGTGAAGTTTTCTCAAGAAGTTTTACGGCATTTTCAAGTCTTAAATCGGCAAGCAATTTAGAAAAGCTCTTGCCGCAGGATTTTTTTATTAATCTTGATATATGATCATGACTGTAGTGGAATACACCGGAAAGCGTTTCCAATGAAATGCTGCTGTTGTAGTAGTCTTTTACATACTGTATGAGCTGATTTGCTATTATTTCCGGCTCATTTAAAGTCTTTGAAATCTTGCATTTATCTTCATATTCACGAATTGTATAAGCTATAAGCGTGGCAAATAAAGCATCCTGAAGGTTTTCGGAGTGCTTTTTTTGATACTTTTCTTCGTATAGCATTCTTAGCATACAATCGCGAGCAAAGCTATCATTTCCTAAATTGAAAATAAGGTAATCCGATTCTTTTTTTAAGGAAGTTCCACGGGAAAAGAAATTCGAAATAACATTGTTTTGCCTTATAACATTAAAAAAGTAGTCCGAAAAAGTTTTCTTTCGCACTATTGTTGTTATGACTATTGAATTAATATCATCATTTTTAATGCAATGCATTGTGGATGGCGCCAAAAAGAGAAGGTCTCCTTTTTTTAAAGAAACGGCCTCTCCGCCTATATAATGAACAACTTTCCCGGAAAGAATATAGGCAATTTCAAAGGATTCGTGGGAATGGGGAATCAGAGGTTGAAAACGCGAGTGAGTCCATACACGTAAGTTTTTCTTGCCAACATTATGAAAATACATATTTTCCGTGTATTGTGAGGGATATAGATGGAGCATTTCCGGAAAGGTCAGAAAATAATGTTGCTTGACCGTTTCATCTAAACTATCAATCCATTTTTTTCGTTCACTTAGGGATAAAAACCTGATTTTGTCATGATATAGTTTATATAATTCTTCATTTACATTTAATTTGTATAAAGATTTCGAAAAACGCTCCATTTGTCCCCTTTAATCATCTTGAAACTTTATTTGATATTAGCTCCTTCATCTCTTAATGATGTATCATCAATTGATTTAAGAGTCCAGTTTCCGTCTTTGTATTCGATAATGGTTACCGAACAGTTGCTTATGCCGCTTTTTGTATTTGCCTGGAATTCTTGGAATAAATCAGAGTCACCTACAAGCTTTCTGCAGATTGACATTATTGTCATACCATGTGAAGATATTAACACATTTCCGCCTTTTCCGCCATTATCTTTTACAGCCTGTTCCATAACGGCAACGGCACGATCTCCGACTTCATCATAGGTTTCACCGCCGACATCATCAAAACCTACAGTAATTCTGTACATCATATCTTCACCTTGGAAAGGATTGATTGTTTGACCTTCCCATTTGCCGAAGTAAAGTTCTTTAAGACCTTTGCAGTGTTCGGCAACAAGGTCTTTATCACATTCAGATAAGATGTTTTCCGTTGTATCAACCGAGCGCTCGCTTGTTGAGCAGTATGCAGCTTCAAAATCGATACCTTCGGCTTCAAAAGCCTTGCCTAAGTTGTGCGACTGAGCAACGCCTTCATCTGTAAGCGGTGAATCACACCATCCGGCCATCTGTCCGGTAGTATTAAAAAGCTGCTCGCCGTGTCTTACGATGTAAAACTCGATTGCATTATCCTGTGCTTCTGAAGCTTGGCTTGAAGTTTGAGCATTGTTGCTTTCGCATGCAGTAAAGCAAAAAGCAATCATCGATGATGCCAATATGACACACAATAGTTTCTTAATAGTCTTCATAATTTTTTACCTCCTCTTTATCCTTTTAAATGCTAAGTAGCGGTTGACATAATAGCAAATAAAACGATATGACTATATATAACGATAAAATTTTATCAGTTATAAACAGTCAAAAGAAGTAAATAAAACGATAAGAGAAATTGACAAAATCCGACATCGTGATTAAGCTAAAAAAATATAAGCATTGACGACAAACATAAATAATTGACATGATTTTTAACATGTGCTAAACTTACAAAAGGCTTGAATAAAGCCTTTTGTTTTGAAATTTTATATAAAGGCAATGAAGATGCACAGTAGTTTCTTTTATACCAATAGCAGAGATTGGAAGTCCTCGGCTGTAAGCTTCCAAGGTCAATGAAAGAAGGCGAAATTCACATCGGAGCCGCGTTTTTGAACATGGTTTACATAAGTAGGAAATGACGTTTAGGGCGCGTTAAGCTTAAATTAAGAGTCGTATTAAATACGGAAACCGGGTGGTACCGCGATATATTCGTCCCAGTAGTTAAACTACTGGGACTTTCGTATTATAGGAGGAAAAAATGAAAGAAAAATTACAAGCCATTAGGCAAAAAGCAATCGAAAAAATCGAGGCAGCGGAAAGCCTTGATATTTTAAACGATCTTCGTGTTGCTTATCTTGGTAAAAAAGGTGAGATGACAGAAGTATTAAAAGGCATGAAAGATGTTGCGGCAGCCGACAGACCTGCTGTTGGACAGCTTGTTAACGATGCCAGAAAAGCAATCGAAGAAAAAATAGAAGCGGTTAAGAAAACACTTGAAGCAAAAGAACTTGAAAGAAAGCTTAAAGATGAAGTTATCGACGTAACTCTTCCTTCCAAAAAGCTTGTAATCGGACATAAACATCCTAACAAAGTGGTTTTGGATGAAGTAGAGCGTATCTTCACGGGCATGGGTTACGAAGTGGTTGAAGGTCCTGAAATCGAGTATGACTACTACAATTTCGAAGCTTTAAACATTCCTGCAAATCACCCTGCAAAGGATGAACAGGATACATTTTACATTAACGACAAAATCGTTCTTAGAACTCAGACATCACCTGTACAGGTACGTGAAATGGAAAAAGGCAAACTTCCTATCAAAATCATAGCTCCGGGACGTGTTTTCCGTTCCGATGAAGTGGATGCAACACATTCACCTTCATTCCATCAGATTGAAGGCCTTGTAGTAGGCAAAAACATTACATTTGCAGACCTTAAAGGTACTCTTGCTCAGTTTGCCAAAGAGTTCTTCGGTCCGGAAACAAAAGTTAAATTCCGTCCGCATCACTTTCCGTTTACGGAGCCATCGGCAGAGGCTGATGTAACCTGCTTTAAATGCGGCGGTAAAGGATGCAGAATGTGCAAAGGCTCCGGCTGGATTGAAATTCTTGGTTGCGGTATGGTTCATCCTAATGTCCTTAAGATGTGCAACATCGACCCTGATGAATATACAGGATTTGCATTCGGCGTAGGTTTGGAGAGAATCACACTTCTTAAATACGAGATAGACGATATGCGTCTTCTTTATGAGAATGATGAAAGATTTTTAAAACAGTTCTAGGAGGAAATTATGAATACACCATTATCATGGATTAAAGAATATGTTCCCGAGCTTGAAACAAGCTATCAGGAATTCAACGATAAAATGACACTTTCGGGTACAAAGGTTGAAACAGTTGATGTTTTGGATGCGGACCTGGAAAAAATCGTAGTAGGTAAAGTTTTAAAGGTTGAAAAACATCCGGATGCGGACAAACTTGTTATATGTCAGGTTCAAGTAGGACCCGAAGAAAGTGATGTTACCCAGATAGTAACAGGCGCACCTAATGTTTTTGAAGGTGCTGTTGTCCCCGTTGTTTTGGACGGCGGTAGAGTTGCCGGGGGCCACGACGGCAAGCCGGTAGCAGGCGGCGTTAAGATTAAAAAAGGCAAACTTCGCGGCATCGAGTCAAACGGCATGATGTGCTCAATCGAAGAACTGGGAAGCAGTAAAGACTTCTATCCGGAAGCACCGGATGACGGTCTTTATATCTTTAGCGAAGAAGATAATGTTAAGCCGGGGGATGACGCTATCGAAGCTCTCGGTTTCAGAGATGCGGTTTACGAATACGAAATCACATCCAACCGTGTGGATTGCTACAGCGTTATCGGTATAGCAAGAGAAGCCGCAGCAACCTACGGTAAAGAATTTAAACTCCCTGAAATTAAAGTTAAAGGTTCGGGAGATGATGTCAAAAAATATATTGATGTAGAAATAAAAGATGCGGACCTTTGCAAGAGATACTGCGCAAGAGCGGTTAAAAACGTTAAAATCGCTCCTTCACCTAAATGGATGCGCCAACGTCTTGCAAAAATGGGAATCAGACCGATTAACAACATAGTTGATATTACCAATTATGTAATGGAAGAATACGGCAATCCGATGCATGCTTTTGACTTGGATACAATCGAAGGACACAAGATAATCGTTAAACGTGCGGCAAACGGCGATAAGTTTACAACTCTTGATGAAACTGAAAGAAATCTTGATGAAAATATGCTTATGATTTGCGACGCCAAAAAACAAATCGGTATTGCGGGAATCATGGGTGGTGAAAATTCAAAGATTACCGATAACGTAACAACCGTAATTTTTGAGGCGGCTTGCTTCGACGGAACTAACATTCGTCTTTCATCAAAACGTTTGGGTCTTAGAACAGATGCTTCCGGCAAGTTTGAAAAAGGTTTGGATCCAAACTCTGCAATAGATGCGGTAAATCGTGCATGCGAGCTTGTTGAGCTTCTTGCTTGCGGTGAGGTTGTTGACGGAGTAATAGATGTATATCCTGAACCGGTTGAGAAAAAACGAGTTAAATTCTCTGTAGATAAGATAAATGCTCTTCTCGGTATCAACATTTCAAAAGAAGAAATGTACAAATACTTTAAACCATTGGAGCTTGAAGTTGACGAAGCAAAGGGCGAGATTATTGTTCCGACCTTCAGACAGGATCTTTTAAGCAATGCGGATATTGCCGAAGAGGTTGCAAGATTTTACGGCTATGACAACATCCCCGTAAGTCTTCCGTCCACTGCGGAAACCGCGGGTAAAATAAGCGATAAGATGTATATCGAAAATATCGGTCATGATATTGCCGCAATGTACGGCTTCTCACAGGCTATGACATATTCATTCGAAAGCCCTAAAGTTTATGACAAACTTTTGCTGCCTGAAAATGATGATCTTAGAAATGCCATTGAGATTCTTAATCCATTGGGAAAAGATTTCTCAATCATGAGAACAACATCCATGAACGGTATGCTTTCGTCTCTCGGGCTTAACTATTCAAGAAGAAACAAAGACGTTAAGCTTTATGAATTTGCAAATATATATATTCCAAAGCAGCTTCCTATTACGGAGCTTCCGGATGAAAGAATGCAGTTTACACTCGGCTTTTACGGTGACGGCGACTTCTTTACAATGAAGGGCGTTGTGGAAGAATACTTTGAAAAACTGGGCATGTTTGAAAAAGTTGAATACGATCCGAATGCGGGCAAGAGCTTTTTGCACCCGGGCCGTCAGGCAAACATCACATATTACGGCCATGTGGTTGGCTTCCTTGGTGAGGTTCACCCGCTTGTTGCAAAAGAATACGGCATCGGCGAACGTGCTTATGTTGCGGTAATCGACATGCCTACAATCTATGATGTTGTAAGCTTTGACAGAAAATATGAGTCAATAGCAAAATTCCCTGCAATCACAAGGGATTTGAGTATGACTGTTCCGAAAGAAATCTTGGTGGGAAGTTTGGAAGCGATTTTTGCAAAGAAAGGCGGAAAGCTTCTTGAAAGCTACAAACTTTTCGACATTTATGAAGGCGAACAGATTAAAGAAGGTTACAAATCCGTTGCTTATTCTCTTACATTCAGAGCAAAGGATCGAAGCCTTGAAGACAAAGACGTTCAGGAAGTTATGGACAAGATTTTAACGGCATTAAAAGAAAAAGATATAGAACTTCGTGTTTAATGAATATGTCTCCGCCGGTTAGGCGGGGACATATATTAGTTGAGGCAAAATAAATGGCAAAATGGTTTATTCATTCAAAAAAAGCCGATTTTAAGGCAATCGGAGAAAAATACAATATATCCCCGGTCTTATCGAGAATTATCAGAAACAGGGATGTTATCCAAGATGAAGATATAAGAAAATACTTATATGGAGGCTTGGATGATTTGTACAGCCCTTTCCTTCTTTCGGGAATGGAAGATGCGGTTGACATAATATCAGACAGCATCGATAAAAAGCAGAAAATAAGAATCGTGGGAGATTATGATATTGACGGTGTTTGCGCCACATATATTTTGGTAAGCGGTCTTAAAAGCTTGGGAGGGGATGTGGATTATTCCCTGCCTCACAGGGTAATTGACGGTTACGGTATCAACGAGCGACTTGTGGATAATGCATTTTTTGACGGTGTCGATCTTATTATCACCTGCGATAATGGGATAGCTGCAGTGGATGCAATAAAAAACGCAAAAAGCAAGGGAATGAAAGTCATTGTAACAGACCATCACAATCCCCAGGAAGAACTCCCCGAGGCTGATGTATTGATAGACCCGAAGCTTGAAGGCGACAAATATCCTTACAAGGAAATCTGCGGAGCGGTAGTGGCCTATAAGCTTATTGAGGCGCTTTATGAAAAGAAGGCCATTACAAAAGATTCTCCAAATGGAGTTTATCGATTCTTGCAATTTGCGGGCTTTGCAACTGTAGGTGATGTGGTGACTTTGCAGGATGAAAACCGTATTTTTGTCAAAGAAGGTCTTAAACAGCTAAACAAGACGGAAAATATCGGACTTAAGGCTTTGATAGAAGTTAATTCCTTAGGCGCAAGCGATATAAAGGCATATCACCTGGGCTTTGTTCTTGGCCCTTGTATCAATGTTTGCGGACGCATCGAATCCGCATCCAAAGCGTTGGAACTGCTTCTTTGTACGGATTATCGAAAGGCGATAAGCCTTGCAAGTGACATTAGGAATCTTAACGAAGACCGAAAGCAAATGACGGAAGATGCATTAAAAGCCGCGTATGAAATCTTAGACGGAAGAGAGGACGAAAAGGTCCTTGTGGTTTATCTTCCGGACTGTCACGAAAGTATAGTGGGTATTGTGGCGGGACGCATTAAAGAGCATTATTACAAGCCAACCATCGTCTTAACTGCAGGCCTCGGCGATGGCGACGAAAAGACAATAAAGGGTTCTGCCCGTTCTATTGAAAAGTACGACATGTTTGAGGAGCTTCAAAAGCATAAGGACATGTTTGCCAAATTCGGCGGTCATAAAATGGCTGCGGGAATAACTTTGAAGGCAGATGTGACTCCTGAGGATTTGAGTAAAGCTCTAAACTTAGACTGCGCTCTTACTGATGATGACCTTATAAAGAAAATATGGATAGATACGGAACTTCCTTTTTCTGTCATTGATTTTAATTTAATAGACAGCTTGGATTTGCTTGAGCCTTTTGGAACCGGCAATCCAAAGCCTGTGTTTGCCTTAAGGAATGTGAGCATTAAAGCGATGGCTCATATGGGTAAAGAAGGACAATTCTTAAGATTTAACTTAGAAGACGAAAGAGGCAAGTCTTTAAGCGCGGTTATGTTTGAAGACGCTGTGGAGACGGCTGAGTATCTGAAAGAAAAATTCGGAGACACAGAAGTTTCAAGAGCCCTAAAGGGTGATAAAAACGACATTAAAGTAAACGCTTTATTTTACCCGCAGATTAACGAATTTAGGGGAGATAAGAATATCCAGTTGGTAATTGCGGGACTCGTATAAAGAAAAGTGAGGGAATTATGGCTAATTTTACACAAACGGCAATAAAAGATACATTCAGAGAATTGCTTGCTGAAAAGCCTTTAGATCAAATAACCGTTAAGGAAATAGTGGAAAAATGCGGCATTAACCGTAATACTTTTTATTATCATTTTGCGGACATTCCCGCTCTTATAGAAGAAATTGTAAAAGACGAAACAAACCAGATTATTTCAGAATATCCGGACATTGCATCTATTGAAGATTGCCTTGGACTTGCTTTTGAATTTGCCAAGAAAAACAAGGTTTCCATTCTTCATATTTTCAACTCCGTAAACCGTGATATCCTGGAAATGAACCTTTGGTCCGTTTGCGACTATGCTGTCAGAAAGTATGCAGAGAGCATTAAGGCAAACGAAAAGTTTGCGGAAGTTTTGGCTGCCCAGGGCCTTAAAGAGGCGGATGAAGAAATCCTTATTAATTACTATAAATGTTTAAGTTTCGGCCTAGTTATCGAATGGGTGGGAAACGGCATGAAAGACAATATAATGGATGATGTTAAGCGCCTTTGTGAGCTTCGCTTCAACAATATGTTGCTATAGTAGTTAACATAATTTTTAGGCACATGCAAGGGACTGTCTGAATTTCAGACAGTTTTTTTTGTGTGCAAAAAAATCAGACACGAGGGTAAAAACTGACTGTATGAATGATTATTCCTTGATTATATAATGTCAAATGACAAATGGTTAGCCACTTGAATCCCCAAGTGCTAACTGTAGATTATGAAAAAATATATATAGGAGGATTATTCAGAATGAAATTGGCGAGAGGGGTAGTCAAGAATCGAATTATTATTTTGATTGTTGCGGTAGCCCTAATGATTCCGGCGGTTCTCGGAATGGTATTTACAAGAATCAATTATGATATGTTAAACTACCTGCCGGCTGACATGGATACTACAAAAGGTCAGCAAATCCTTATGGATGATTTCGGAAAGGGAGCATTTTCCTTCATCATCGTAGAGGATATGGAAGCAGGCGATGTCGCAAATCTTAAGAGCGAAATCGAAAAAGTCGATCATGTAGACAGTGTTATCTGGTACAGCTCACTGGCGGATGTATCCGTACCGATGGATATTTTACCGGATAATATCTACAACGAATTTAACACGGATGATGCAACACTTATGGCAGTATTCTTCAATACGGCAACATCCGATGAAGAAACAATGGAAGCCATAAGAGATATCAGAAGCGTGTGCAACGAACAGTGCTTCGTATCGGGCATGAGTGCATTGGTAACAGACCTTAAAGACCTTTGCGAACAAGAAGAGCCTGTATATGTTGGCCTTGCGGTACTTTTTGCATGCATCGCCATGATAGCACTTTTAGACGGCTGGCTTGTGCCATTCGTATTCCTTGTAAGTATAGGAATGATGATAGTTTTAAACCTTGGAACAAACTTCTTCTTAGGGGAAATATCATATATTACAAAGGCCCTTTCGGCGGTATTGCAGCTTGCGGTAACCATGGATTACTCCATATTCTTATGGCACAGCTACAACGAACAGCGTGAGCTTAACCCGGACAGAAACGAAGCTATGGCGATTGCTATTAAGAAGACCTTTGCATCGGTACTTGGTAGTTCAATTACAACCATCGCAGGATTTATAGCCCTTTGCTTTATGTCATTTACCCTTGGTGCCGACCTTGGTATCGTAATGGCAAAAGGCGTACTTCTTGGAGTGGTTGGATGCGTAACCGTACTTCCGGCACTTATCCTTGTATTTGATAAGCCGCTTCAAAAAACAAAGCACAGATCAATTATTCCGAACATGACAAAATTGTCTCGCGGAATAACAAAGATCTTCCCGGTATTTGCCATTGCTTTTGTGGCACTTTTGGCACCGGCACTTTACGGATATAGCAGCACAAACAATGAAGTTTACTATGATATGGGCGGTTGCCTTCCGGAAGACATGAAATACGTTATAGCAAACGAAAAGCTTTCGGATGAATTCGACATTGCAAGTACTCATATGGTTTTGGTAAGCACCGATACACCGGAAGAAAACGTAAGAAACATGATTGACGAAATGGAAGACGTTGACGGTGTTAAATATGTGCTTGGCCTTGAATCTGTAGTGGGTTCGAGAATCCCTAAGGAGTTTATCCCGGATTCACTTCTTAGCAAGGTTGAAAGCGACAATTGGGAATTGCTTTTAATCAATTCGGAATACAAAGTAGCAAGCGATGAAGTAAACGTACAGATAGATTCATTAAATCGTATAGTTAAAAGTTATGACAGCAAGGGCATGCTTATCGGTGAAGCACCTTGCATGAAAGATATGATTGAAACTACAAACCACGACTTCCAGGTTGTTAACATTGTTTCAATCGCAGCAATCTTTATAATTATTGCACTTGTTCAAAAGAGTGTTTCTCTCCCGGTTATACTTATTGCGGTTATCGAATTTGCCATATTTATTAACCTTGGCCTGCCGCATTTCTTGGGACAGAGCCTACCGTTTATCGCACCGATTTGCATCAGTACGATACAGCTTGGAGCAACGGTTGACTACGCAATACTTATGACCACACGTTACAAAGAAGAAACAAGACTGGGGGCAACTAAGCGCGATGCGGTAATGACAGCATTAACCACATCAATCCCATCAATACTTGTTTCCGGCGCGGGACTTTTTGCCGCAACCTTCGGAGTAGCCGTTTACTCGGATATGGATATCATAAGCTCGATGTGTATGCTTATGGCAAGAGGCGCGATAGTCAGTGTGGTATGCGTAATCTTCTTACTTCCTGCAGCGTTTATGATCTTCCACAAGGTGATTGTTCATACAACAGTGGGAATGAAGATGGAAACGGAAGATGACAAGAAACACAGACACGGCAAATTTAACGATACTTCAATGGCTTAATTAAAAGAGGTGCAATTATGAAAAATAAAATAATTAAAACTATAGCTGTCGGCCTTTGCGTAGCATTGGGAGTTAGCGGTGCGGGCGCAACGGTATATGCTTTGACAGGAAATTTAGATAAAGATACAAAAGAAGAATCATTAACCGCAGATGAAAAAGCAGATGCGGTTAATGCGGCAAACAATGTTGAAAAGGACGAAACCGTATATGTAATCGCAGGTGCGGACGGTAGCGTTGAAAAGGTTATTGTCAGCGATTGGATTAAGAATGAAATCGGTGCTGACAAAATCGCAGATAAGACAGAACTTTCAAATGTTGAAACAGTAAAGGGCAGTGCAAGCTACTCAATGGATGAAGACAATATGAAGGTTTGGGATGCAAAGGGTAACGACGTTTACTACCAGGGTGACATCTCAAAAGACCTTCCTGTTAATTTAAAGGTTTCTTACAAACTTGACGGCAAGGCTATTTCAGCTGAAAACCTTGCGGGCAAATCAGGTAAAGTAACCATCAGATTCGATTATGAAAACAATCAGTATGACTATGTGGACATTAACGGTGTTCAGACAAAGATGTATGTACCTTTCGTAATGCTTACAGGTCTTGTTATGGATAATGACAACTTCTCAAATGTAGAAGTTTCAAACGGTAAGATGTTTAACGACGGCAACAGAACAATCGTTGCAGGTATCGCTCTTCCGGGCATGCAGGAAAACTTAGGTATCGCAGAGTCTAAGTTAGATGTTCCTGATTATGTTGAAATTACAGCAGATGCAAAAGATTTCTCACTTTCAACAACGATCACTGTTGCTACAAACGAAGTATTCTCTGAAATCGATACATCTAAGATCAACAACATCGACGACCTTAAGGACAAAGTAGGTCAGATTAACGATGCTATGACACAGCTTGTTGACGGCTCATCAACACTTTACAACGGACTTGCAACACTTCTTGATAAATCAGATGCTTTGGTTGACGGCGTTAACAGACTTGCTGATGGTGTAAGTGCTTTACTTGATGGAAGCAACACTTTGACAGCAGGCAGCGAACAGCTTAAAGACGGATTAAATGAAATCGCATCAAACAACGATGCTTTAAATGCAGGAGCAGAGCAGGTATTTAACACACTTCTTGCAAGCGCTCAGGAAAAATTAGGCGCTTTGCTGGGTGGAGAAACTCTTACAATCGATAACTATCAGTCGGTAATCGGTGGACTTTTGACTAACCCAACAGATGCACAAAAAGCAGCACTTGTACAGCTTGGTAACAACGGCCTTGAGGAACAGCTTACAAACAACGGCATTCCATCAGCACAGTTCCCTGCAGTTAAGCTTATGTTGGCTCAGAAATTAGGCGCAGGTGAAACAAAAGAGCAGGCATTTGCTGAAATCGGCGAGACATTGCAGTATGCGCAAATGTATGCAGCAGACCCATCAACTTATGCAGCATATGCCCCATACGCTCAGGGACTTCAGACAGCAACACAGACAGCTCAGACAGCCGAAGGTCAGGCAGCAATCAATGCACTTTGCTTAAGCCTTGCACAAAGCTCAATTAACACAGATGCACTTACAGCACTTAACTCTTACAATCAGTTCTATACGGGACTTAAATCATACACAGACGGAGTAAGTCAGGCGGCAGCAGGCGCAACAAATCTCGATGCGGGAACAAAACAGGTTGCTGACGGTATCGCAAAACTCTACGACGGTATCTTCACAATGAAAGACGGAATGCCTGCATTACAGGAAGGTGTCGGAGCACTTAAAGACGGTTCTATGCAGTTAAGCGACGGACTTAAGAAGTTCAAAGAAGAGGGTATCGATAAAATTGTTGACCTTTTGGACGGAGATGTTTCAAACCTTATCGAAAGAGCAAAGGCAACATTTAACCTTTCAAAAGAGTATAAGTCATTTACTCAGTCAGGTGAAGGAATGGATGGAAACGTTAAATTCGTTTACAGAACAGAATCCGTTGAATAAATAGATTACAAGATTTATACATTTGGATAATCCTTTAGAAAGAGGCGAAGAATTAATCTCTTCGCCTCTTTTTGTTTGAATTTTATTGTGATGTCCATAGCTTTTTCATGGTTACAAGGCTGTCATTGCAAGCTTTCAAAAGCTTGGACCAAGTATCCGGAGAACTGCTTAGGAAATTGTAGATATCCGGACGCTCGATAAACAGTACTTTTGCTTCGTCACTGTATGCGCTTAAGGTTGAAGAGAGCACATTTTCATCAAAAAGTCCCTCGATTGAAATTAAAGTGAATGGTTTACATAATCTGATGGTATGGACTATACCATCCATATCAACACGGCTTTCTTCCAACATTCCTTCTATAAGAATGCCTATGCTGTGGCTTGCCGTGCCTTCTTTTATTATTATATCGTTTGCCGAATATCTGCGCAGTTGAACCTTTTCAGACAAAATCAAGAAATCTTCATCGCTTCTGTCGCCGAAAAGGCCGCTCTTTTTAAGATAGTCGGCTTTGTTTTTGAGGTCTTTTTTCAAAAGCTTTTCAACATTTGAATCCAGAGCATTTTCAAAATAGTTTTTTTCAAATTTGTTTTCATCGGAGGATACAATTTCCGTAACCACGTCTATCAGAAGTTTGTGCATCTGTTCAATTGCCGAATCGTAGAAAGCTTCCCTGTAATAAACGTAATTTAAGCCCACTTCATCCACATAATAGTAATATAAAACGCGAATCTTGTAGTTGGAAGGCTTGTTGGAAAAGCCAAGCTCCGTAGCATTGTTAACGACTTGATCCACACTGTTGTAGGTTCTCAAATCCAAAAAGGAATGCAACATTTTAAAATAACTGTGCATGTCTATATCAGCGCTTTCGCAAATGTTTTCCAAACTGCAGTTATTGTATTTTGCGGCGCTTTTCAAAATTTTATCGATTTCTTTTACATTATCCAAAGATTTGGCATTTCTTAAAATTTTAACCGGAGCAACAAAGTGTTTTTTATGCTTTGTTTCAACGGCCAATAAAGGTTGGTTTTCGGAGTTGTAAAAACTCAACATATAGCCCCAGGCCAGGAGCCATACGCTTTTTAGAGATACATTGTTTTTAAGGCAATAGTCGTTTATTTTATCGGTCAGAGATTTATCTACAACTTTGTAAACGGAGTTTTTGTCAAAAGATTTGATTGGGGTGTTGCTTTCGCCCGGATAATTAAGAGCTTTACCTATTGGCTTTATGCTTTCCAACCAATAATTGACGGACTCTTTGACTTTTTCGTCATAATTGCTGTCAACCTCGGAAATGTCATTTGTTTGCGATGAAGACATATATATTTTAAAGTCTTTGAAAAGCGTTTTGATTATTCCGTAGAGATTTACGGATTTGCACAAATCGTGATAAAATCCAACCCAAAGCAATAACTTGTCTTTTTCGATTAAAAAGGCATGAAGATTAAGAATGTTTTCGGATTCGGGATTGTATTCGAATCTGGCTTTCGAACTTACAAATTTTTCGAGAAATTTGGTTTGTTCTTTTGAATTGAGATTTGAAATATCAATTATCGGAAATGATGAAATTGAGTGATAATAAACAACACGAATTCTTTCCGACATTCCTTCGTATATATAATGAGTTCTGAGAGCCGGAGTTTCACGTAACAATTCATTGTAACTTCTCATAATGTTTTTTGAATCAACCGGACCGGCCAAGCCCCATAAAGATTGAGAGAATGAAACGTTTTTGCCTGCGGCGATATTATCGATAATCTTTTCTTCGTCGTCGTTTGCTATTGTTGCGCTTTCAACATTTCTTGTAAGCTTGCGACTTAAACGAGTAAAATCGTTTGCGGACAAAAATTTCTTTAATCTGATTTCGTATGTTCTGTTTAAAAAATCCATAAATAACCTCCGAAAATACCTTAAATCTATTATAAAACAGCAAAGAAGGACTCGCAAGATACTTATTATTATCCATGAAATATTAACAAGGTCGTCGGAATGTATTATAATGTTTACATAGGAGGGCTGCCTATGAGCAAAGTCGATTTACATATTCATTCAACTGCATCAGACGGATCTTTTACACCGGCGCAAGTTGTGCGCCATGCCCATTTACGCGGCTTGAAAATAATTGCTCTTACGGATCACGACAGCGTGCATGGTCTTGATGAAGCTTTTAAAACCATAGAAGAAGAAAAAATCCCCCTAAAACTTATTCCGGGCATTGAAATGTCCAGTCGATATGTTGCGGGAGATTTTCGCTTTGAAATTCATATATTGGGTTATAATATTGACTATAAAAACCCCGAATTAAACAAAAAACTTGATGATATAAAAGAAGAACGTCGCGAAAGAAACAAAGAGATGCTGGGTCTTTTTTCGCAGTTTGGTTATTATTTCGATATAGAAGAACTGGAAAAAAGGTATAACGGTTCTACCATTACCAGAATGCATATTGCTCAGTTTCTTTTGGATGAAGGCCTTATTAAAACGAAAAGAGAGGCCTTTGACAAATATATAGGAGTTAAGGCCCCTTGCTATGTTCCGAGGGTTTTATTAAAACCCGAAGATGCATTTAAACTCATAATCGACTACGGAGGCATTCCGGTGCTTGCCCATCCGGTGCAGTATAAACTGACACCCTCATTGTATGACGAAATGGTTGAAGAACTAAAGGAAAACGGCCTTAAAGGAATTGAAGCCATTTACACATCAAACACGGCTGCGGATGAAAGATTCTTTAAACGATTGGCAAAAGACCACGACTTGTTTGTAACGGGAGGTTCGGATTTCCACGGCGCAATGAAGCCAAATATCGAGATGGGAGTGGGCTTCGGATCTCTTTATATTCCGGATGAAGTTGCGCATAATATTCTTTGATTTTAGTATGCACTGTGATATAATATAAATGATAAACACAATGTTTGAGGGGACGACCGGTTTACATGGGCAGACGGATACCGGTTTGAATGAAGTCTGCGTATAAATATGATGAATTATAACGAAATGATCAGTTCGTTGACCGTGGATTACGACATGGTGGGGTGTGTCGATAGAGCAACGGATGATTTTAAAGTAATCAAATTAAATGACTATCTGGGCAAAATCCTTGATCCCGATGGCTTGGGAATCAGCGACAAGGACAAGTTCTTTGTTTTTGTTAATGAGATTTTGCATCCTAAAGACAAACTTAAATTTTTCCAAGAAGTAAGAAAAGAAAACTTAGCCGAGGTGCTGAAACACAAGACAACACATTGTATTTTTGTCAGACTATTGATTGAAGGGAAAACCATGCGTTATATGATTAAGCTTTCCCGCGATTTTTCTGACGAAAACAAGATGGTTGTAGCTTTGGTGTGCCTTGAAAACGAGGACATAGTCAAGCGCGATTTGGACAGCAAAGAAGAAAGAAATCTTGAAATTTCCACCATTTTGGCCTCGGAGTATTCATCTATTTATTATATTGATTTGGAAGAAGACAAGCTTTTTCCTTATACCATGAACGAGGAAACCAAGTATGAACTTGGGTCTATGCTTAACGATGACTTGAAATTTTCGGAAGCCTACAGGGTTTATGTGGACAAATTCATATACAGTCTCGATAAGGAGAATATGCTGAAAGTAGGTACCATTGAGAATATCAAAGAGCAGCTTAAAGACAAAAAGACTTTTGTTACCACATATCGCTCCAGCGATGAACTTATGCCGCGTTTTTGCGAAATGAAGTTTATTAAGGTTGATGATGATAGTATGCCTGCAACGGCCGCTGTTTTGGGCTTTGCGGATAAAGATGAGGATATTTCCACAAAATACATAGGATATAGGATTGCATCAAATTATAAATTGGTATTTTTGGCTGATTTGGAAAACGATACACAAAAGATTTTCTACAATTCCGACGGTATTATTTTCTATGACGGAATATGCTTAAGCAAGCATCTTGAAATACTTGCCGAAAGAGTTAAGCCGGAATATCAAAGGGTAATGAAAAACCTTGCGAATCTGCGTAAAGTAAGAGAGTTTTTAAAAGATGAGGACAGACGTGAGGTTATTTACGAAGTTACATACAGTCCGGAAAAACCATGGCGAAGACTTATTTGGCAGGTTATGGACAGAAAGGACGGAATAGCAAAACTTGCCCTTGTTTCCATCCAGATTCTTGACCGAATGACCTCAAGCAAACTTGAAGTGGACAGAACATTGGCGGAACAAAAGGCAAAGCTTGAAGAACAAAAAATTCAGCTTGCTTCCGCACTTAGAAGAGCCGAAGCGGCAAATGTTTCCAAAACAATGTTTTTATCAAACATGTCTCACGACATAAGAACGCCTATGAATGCCATAATCGGTTTTACGAATCTGGCTTTGGAAAACATTGACGATCCGGAAAAAGTAAAAAAATATTTGAAAAACACATCTTCTTCCTCGGCACATCTGTTAAGGCTTATAAACGATATTTTGGATATGAGCCGTATTGAAAGCGGTAAGCTTAAGATTGAAGAGGCGGAAAACGACCTTGTTGAAATCGGAAATGAGTTAATGACCATCATTTCCACCATGGCAAAAGAAAAGAATATCAAAGTTGTATTTATGCCTGCAAAAGCTACAAACAGGTATGTTTATTGCGACAAGTTAAGATTTGAGCAGATATTTTTAAATCTTCTTAGTAATTCCATTAAATTTACCGCCCCGGGTGGCAATATAACCGTTAGTTTGGAGCAAGTTGCAAGTGATGGAAAAAAGGGAACTTATGTTATTAAGGTCAAGGATGACGGAATCGGTATGAGCAAGGAATTTCAAAAGAAACTTTTTGAGCCTTTTGAAAGAGAAAGAACATCAACGATTTCCAAGACTCAAGGAACGGGCTTGGGAATGGCAATTACCAAAAATATCGTAGATCTGATGGGAGGCAGCATTTCCGTGGAAAGCGAGCCTAATAAGGGTACGGAATTTACGGTTAATTTAACTTTGCGTTTCTGGAATAAAGATGAAAACGCAGGTGAAAAAACAAATGAATTGACCTTGGAAGAAAAGGCTGAGGCTTTAAAAAATAAGAATATCCTTGTTGTCGAAGATAATGAAATGAACAGAGAAATTATTCTTGAAATGTTTAAACTTCGCGGATTTAAGACGGATGTGGCCTTTGACGGACATCAGGCAATAACCAAAATTTTACAGGCGGAGCCGGGCACCTACGACATTGTTTTAATGGATGTTCAAATGCCTGTTATGGACGGATATGAAGCAACAAGACAGATAAGAAAGTTCAGTGACAAAAAACGTGCAAACATTCCGATTATCGCCATGACTGCCAATGCGTTCGAAGAAGATAAGAAAGCGGCTTATGATGCCGGGATGAATGAACATGTGGCAAAACCGATTGTTGCGGACAAGCTTATTGATACAATGTATCTCGTTTTGTACGAAAAATAGTACAATAATGAGTGTTTCATTAACAATTTTTTATTGACTTTTTAACTTCATAAGTTTAAAATCAGATAGGATTAATGAGAGAAGGCGCTTTGGGTATACCATAAGTGCCTTCATTTGGGATAGCAACATGGAGGAAATAAAAATATGTTAATGGCAATTGTCGGAATCAACTGGGGCGATGAAGGAAAAGGCCGTATGGTGGACTACTTCAGCAATAACTTTGATGTCGTTGTAAGATATCAGGGTGGTAATAACGCCGGACACACGGTTATCAATGACAGAGGTAAATTCATTCTTAATTTGCTTCCATCCGGTATCTTAAATCCTAAAACGGTTAACGTTATGGGACCGGGTATGGTTGTTGATATCAAGCATCTTTGCGGTGAGCTTAAATCATTACGTGATAAGGGAATAGAAATAACAAAAGATAATCTTAAAATCAGTGATAGGGCTGTTATTACAATGCCTTACAATGTTCTTAGAGACTGCCTTGAGGAGGAACGTCTTGCAGATGCCAAATTTGGTTCAACCAGAAGAGGTATCGCTCCGATTTATTCAGATAAATATATGAAGAAGGCCCTTAAAATGGCCGATCTTTTCGATATGGAAACAACCAAAAAACGACTTGAAGGCATCGTTGAGTGGGAAAACTTAATGATCGTTAACGGTTACAAAGCAGAGCCTATTAAAGTCGAAGATATGGTTAAATATCTTGAAGAGTACGGAAATGAAATCAAACAGTATGTTTGCGATACAACTCATTTCTTACACGATGCTGCAGAAGAAGGCAAAAACGTTATGTTTGAAGCACAGCTGGGTGCACTTCGTGACATTGATTACGGTATCTATCCATATACATCATCATCATCAACAATTGCGGGCTATGCAACGGTTGGTGCCGGTATTCCGGGTAAAAAACTCGATAAAGTAGTAGGTATCATGAAGGCTTATTCAAGTTGCGTAGGTGAAGGTCCTTTCACTTGCGAAATGTTTGATGAAGAAGGCGACAAACTTCGTGAAGCAGGCGGAGAATACGGTGCCGCAACAGGCAGACCACGTAGAGTAGGCGGCTTTGATGTTGTTGCTTCTAAATACGGTGTAATGATGCAGGGTGCCGACAGTATTGCTCTTACAAAGCTTGATGTTCTTTCATACTTTGATAAGATTCCTGTATGCGTGGCATATGAAGTAAACGGCAAGAGAGTCGATCGTTTCCCATACGGACACGAACTCGAAATCGCAAAACCTATTTATGAATACCTTGATGGTTTCAACGAAGACATTTCAAAATGTCGTAAATTCGAAGATCTTCCAAAAGCTGCTCAGGATTATGTAAACTACATTGAAAAAGCAGTAGCTTGTCCTGTTGAATATGTTTCGGTAGGCGCCGAAAGAGAAGCTCTTATTGTAAGATAATAGTATTTCAATTATAATCAGCTTAAGACTTTTGTTTTAGGCTGATTATTGTATAGTTAATAAATTTGTAGAAAAAAGGAGTGCAATAATGGAAAAAAGAGAACAGTTATACGAAGGAAAAGCAAAGAAAGTATTCAAAACAGACGATGAAGACATCTTAATCGTTTCTTACAAAGATGATGCAACAGCATTCAACGGTGAGAAAAAAGGTAC
>JAEEGL012798790.1_pt1 | contig 26457 bp, 22 predicted proteins | sample 9134231 | NCBI WGS metagenome assembly JAEEGL01 (sample SAMN16246548, study PRJNA631951) | gut metagenome | biome: gut microbiome; feature: rumen; material: fiber-attached | host: Bos | place: Iran: Karaj | collected 2018-10
AGATAGGTATAGTCATGATCCGTTCCGCCATGCCAGTACTTTTCGCAGAAAATGCCCTGTTTTTCAACGACTTCCGAGGAAACATAGGTAATGTTCCCATGACCGGCTTCGCAACTTTGGAAAGTCCCGTCCGGCGGCAGCAATTGGTCCTTGAGGATGAACTTGTCGGTGTAGTTGAAACCTCCGTAGGTGAATTTCCCGGTTTCGAGATTCTTCGTGGACCCGACGTAGATGCCCCGTTTCCCATAGGTTTCGAGGCTGTGGGCATCGGCCTTCCGGAGGTCATCCCAGAATTCCGGCAGGATCACGGTATCGTCGTTCAGCCAGATGTAGCCGTCCCAGCCGCCTTCAGCGAGCGCGGCCTTCCAGGAATGGATCATCCCGCCGTTCCAGAACAGGTTCCCGTCTCCTGGGAGGATTTCCAGGTCGAAGGGATAAGCCCGTTCCCGCAGCGCGTCCGCCGTCCCGTCGGTACAGCCGTCATCGGTCAGGAACACCTTCAGGAACATCTGCCCGACATAGGGGGCCGACGTCTCTTTCAAGGAGTCCATACACCTGAGCGTCAGCTCCTTCCGGTTATGGACGGTAATCAGGACTGCAATCTTCTGCATCGGGTTCGGAGAAAGGCGGTTATGCCCGCAAGGAGGGACGTCAGGCAAAACAGCAAGGCTCCCTTATCCAGGCCGGCTAGAAGAATCAGGAGACCGGCGAAAATCATATGGACCAGGTAGATCGTTTCGCTGCCGTCGCGGAAAGCGCTTGAAAGGCGGTCGGAAACAAAGGGAAGTCGCAGTTCTTTCGCCAGCAGGAAAAAGCCTGCGGCGGCGAAGGGTAAGGCGGGTAAGGGATACCAGTGCATGCCCACCAGACCTGCAACGGCCAAAAGCGCACCGCCCCAGAGGGGAAGGCGCACCTCGTACCGGCGTAAAAGTCCGCCGATGGCAAGATACATGGGGCCGGTAAAGACTAGGTTGGTACTGTCCTTGAACAGTTTCTTATACAGGGAACTGTCCAATACGCCGGGAACATGCGGTATGGAGAACAGCAGGATCCCGGCCAGGAGCATGCCCCATAGCGGTACATTTACAGCCCGAAGCAGGTAGAAAAGCACACCGCCCCAGATCATCGACAGCAGGTACCACAGGGGCCAACTCAGATAGTTCTGACCCAGGAAAGCAAGGTTCCGGGCAAAAACGGCCAGGGCTTGTTTCCAGGTCAATCCGTCCTGCACCCATCCGAAAATCGTAAACGGCAGATAGATGGCCGTCCAGATCAGGTACAGCTTCAGGATCTTCAGCGTCCAGGTGCGTATGACCGCAAGGTCAGCAGACCGCTCCCCGGTCATCTTCCCGAACAGGAAGAAACCGGATACCAGGAAAAAGAAGGGAACGGCAACTTCCCGGATCCCCAGCAGGGGCCACTCGGTCGTATGGATGGACACGACTACGAAGGCCATCAGGACCTTCATCGTGTCTATTCCCTTCAATCTAGCCAAAGATATCGTATTAAAAAAGGTCTTGCCCAATAACTCCTTATCAGACAAGACCTTTTTTAAGAGCGAACTATCGCCTTACTTCAGGCGGAATTCGATACGGCGGTTCTGGTGACGGAGCTCGGCGGTGCTGTTGTCAGTGACCGGACGGGTCTTACCGTAACCGATGGGCTCGAGTTTGCAGACGACGCCCTGGTCCTTCAGGTAGTTCACGACCGTATTTGCACGGTTCTCGGAGAGCTTCTGGTTATAAGCCTCGGAACCCACGCTGTCGGTGTGGCCTTCCACGATGATGTCGGCCTTCGGATGCTGCTTGAGGATGGCGGCGACCTGGTTCAGGACCGGGATAGCCTCCTCGGTGAGGTCGTACTTGTCGAAGTCGAAGAGAACGACGTCGCTCAGGATCTTGTTGATGTCGTCGATGGCGTCCTTGATGTAGACGGTGTCCACACGGACCTTCTCCACGACCACGGTGTCGTGCTTGATCACCTCGACCGGCTCGTAAACCACGGTAGGCTCCACGACGGGCTTCTTCTTGCTGCCCAGGTTGATCACGATGCCCAGGGTACCGGACATGGTGCTGCCGATGTTGCGGCGGCCCTCGTTGAAGAGGTCGTGGGTCATGGCCATGGCCTTGATGTCAGGGACGATGGCGATGCGCTTGGTGATCTGGATGGGGGTCATGAGACCGATACCACCCGCGACGCCGCCCTTGTCGATATGGGCATAACCGGCGTGGATGTAGGGAACGAACCAGTTGGCGACGTTGAAGAGGAGGTCAGCGTGACCGTAGTCGAAACGGCTCTGGCCGTAAGCGGTGTACTGGTTGGAGGTGCTGAGGCCCTGGTAACCTACGCGGAAACCGGCGAACTCATTGAACCACTTGCCGATGTACACATCCAGTGCGGTGCCGGCTCCCTTGTGGGAGAACTCGCGGCTCTCGTACTTCTGGCCGTCACGGGAGAAGTTCATGCCACCGCCGATACCGCCGAACCAATAGTTGTTGCCGTCGCCCTGGGCGAAGGCGTTGATGCTTGCAGCGAGCGCGATGCTCAGCGCAACGATTCTCTTGAATTTCATAGGATATCTGATTTTTGTTTTTGTCGATTAGAAACGGAACAGCACGCCGAGTTGGACCGGAGTGCGAAGGTCGAACGGGAAACCGGCGATACCGGTGCCGCGGCCGGCACCCGGATCGTCCGACACGGGAGGCTCCATGCCGTTGAACCAGTCGGTGTAGGCTTCGAGGCTGCCGTCGATGAACAGGCCAAGACCGGACTTGAAGTCATACTCGAGGATGGCGCCGAGGCGGAAGGCGAAAGCGTTGTTGGTCTCCTTGATGTGCTGCCAGGGATGGAACTTCTCATCCGCCTGCCAGGTGTGGTTGCGCTGGGTACCGTAACCTTCCGGCTTGGAGAAACCGAAGGAGCGGCCGTAGCCGATACCACCGTAGATCTTGGGGCTGAAAGCCCTTTCGATCGCGTTGAGGCCGTTGATGTCGATCACGAGGTCGGCAAAGGCGCTGATGCTCTTGAAATCGTACGGATAGAAGCCGTGGGAGGCGGTCTGCACGGTGTTGCAGGCGCTGCGGTTCAGGCCGTATTCGACAGTGGCGCGGACGCCGTAGATCTCATCGAAGTTGTAACCGACGGAGAGGCCGGCATTGTAGGTAATGAGTTTGGTGCCCAGATGGTTGTACCGATACGAGAACGCGTTCTCATTGGACTGGTACATCGGACCGCCCTGGACCGAAACATACCAGCGACCGGCCGGATTGTACGGGGAGTACTCCTGGGCGCACAGCACACTTGCCCCGAAAAGCAGGGCTGCGGAAATAGTCAATAACTTTCGCATAGGATATTAAATATTTAGATAACTCGTTGAGGTAGAGGCCTTTAACGGCTTCGCCCTTGCCCACCCATCCGGCAGGCACTAAGGAGAATTACGAAATGGGGGTCCATTTCATATTGCAAAAGTAAGATAATTCCGGTGAAAAAACAAATAATTCTGCTTTTCCCTTGGTTGAGTCAACTTCTGATACCTCGAATCTACTGATTCAAAGAGGGAAGATTCTGGTCTCAACGACGATGAACAGCATCAAAAGATACCTGAACGGAAAGGATGTTCCGCTTCGCCGGATTAAGAAGATGTATTTGTCCTATTCTCCGGCATTGTCCTTTGCCGGGATATGTTCCTCTTCAGCTTCTACACCCGGGGGATGTCTTTTGTGGACATGGCTTATCTTCGTCGATCCGATGTCCATAAAAACGTGCTCACATATGCTAGGAATAAGACCGGACAGACTTTGTCCATCCGCTGGGAAGAGTGTATGCAGGAGATTGTAGACCGCTATCCGGAGAACCCGAACGGCTTCCTGCTTCCTATCATTACCCGGCCTGGCGACTTTAGAAATCAGTACCGAAATGTCCTATTCAAGGTTAATTCCGGATTGAAGGAAATCTCCCAGTTACTGAACCTTCCGATTCCTCTAACTACCTATGTCGCCCGCCATTCCTGGGCCAGTATCGCGTATAGTCAGAGCGTTCCATTATCGGTAATCACAGAGGGTCTCGGGCACGACTCAGAACGGACTACGCGCATCTATCTCGCCTCAGTGCTGGGGGACAAAGTGGACCGGGCGAACCAGATGATCATCGACCTCTTGTAGAGGGGTACTTATTGTAATATTTTTGCATTTCTTGGGCGGTAGTTCCAAGATCGTTTTCACGATTAGACCAGAAACCTGGAATAACACGGGTTTCAAGGATACACCCACCGATTTCCATCGCGCGCGTGGGCGACATAAAGGCAAATCGCGATTCTCCAAGTGGAGTTGCAGGCCGCGAAATGCCAATTAATTCAAATTTGCAAGAAATAAAAAACACCTTTTAGGATGGGAAATTTTTTTACGATTCAAAAAATAAAAAATAAAAATACTTAATAACGTCAACAATCGCCTGCCTGAAAAAGTAAAGAAAATGCACCCGCAATTTGCGGAACAATAGGGGGATATTTACGAAAAATCGCCCTTCCAGCATACTGAAACAGCGATTTGAACGAGCAATGCTGTGACCGGAAAAACGCAGGAGATATTTGGTATTTCCGGATTTTTGATGTATCTTTGTTCGCTTATTGGATGGTAGATTTTTGAGCCCCCATTATCTCTGACCGAGAGATACTAGAAAAACGGAAAAAATGAACGGCCCCCGGCATATCGCTAACGAAGGGAAGCGCGGCGTGAGCTTCGCTCCCCGTCGCGTCGTTTTGCTGCAAGACACGTTGCTGTCTGTAGCGGCGACGCTGCTGTCCGTTCTTTTGGTGCGCTGGCTGTCGGAGCCGATCCCGAGGTTCACCTCCATCGTGTTCCGCTTCGTCGGTGCGTCGCTCGTCCTGTCCATCCTCGGATTCCTGGCCGCAGGCAGCATCCAGCAGGTCATTCGTTACGCGACCGCGCGGGCGTCCATGCGTCTGCTCTGGGCCGTGCTCCTGAAGGAGCTGGGCCTGGCGCTGTGCATCGTGCTGGGCTGGGTTTCCCTGCCTTCGACCGTGTTCGTGGTGATGGCCCTGCTGGCCGACTTCGTCCTGTCGATGCTCCTGCTGCTCGGCGCCCGGTTCATGGCCATCGAGCTGAACCGCGAGAACGCCCGGGTGGCGGAGAACGCCGCCAAGGGCACGGTGCTCGTCTCGGGCACGGGTCCGGAGAGCGTCGCGCTCGCCGACCGCACCGACAGCGAGGGCCGCTACACCGTGGCGGGCTTCTTCACAGCCGACCGGAGCCAGAGCGGCCTGGTGATCGGCAACCGCATCGTCTACTACTGCGCCTCCACCGAGGACCTCGAGCGCCTGCAGTGGCGTCTCGGCGGGGTGGACGGCATCCTGTTCCCCAAGGGCGGCCCCGAGCTCGCCGAGGGGGCGGTCACCGCGGACATCCCCCAGGCCGACGGCATGACCCGTGCCGGGCACGTGGTGAAGCGCACCTTCGACGTGGTGCTCTCCGGGGCGCTGCTGCTCGTCTTCTCCCCGCTCATCGGCCTGTGCGCCCTGGCGGTGAAGCTGGAGGACGGCGACCCGGTGATCTACAGGCAGGAGCGCATCGGCCGCAGCGGGAAGCCCTTCAACATCCTGAAGTTCCGCTCGATGCGGAAGGATGCCGAGGCCCAGGGCTGTCCGGCCCTGTACTCCGGCGACGAGGACCCGCGCCTGACCCGCGTCGGGAAGTTCCTCCGCCAGCACCACCTGGACGAGCTCCCGCAGCTGTGGAACGTGTTCCGGGGGGACATGTCGTTCATCGGCTACCGGCCGGAGCGGCAGTACTACATCGACCAGATCATGGCGCGGAACCCGCGCTATCGCTACTTATACCAGATCCGTCCGGGAGTGACCAGCTACGCCACCCTGTACAACGGCTACACGGACACCCTCGAGAAGATGCTCACGCGTCTGGACCTGGACCTTTACTATCTGCGGAACCATTCCGTATTGTTCGACGCGAAGGTGCTCGGGCTCACGTTCCTGAGCATCGTAACCGGGAGGAAGTTCTGATGGGAGCGGCCGTGCAGTCATACTGGTTTGCGGCGCGCACGCGCTACGGGCAGGAGCTGAAGGTCCGCGACCGGCTCGAGGCCCGGGGCGTGGAGCACTTCATCCCGACGGTCCCCTCGGCCGGTCCCCGCGGGGAGAAGGCGGCGGTGTCGAACCTGGTGTTCCTGAAGGCCTCCAAGCCGGAGGCCCTGGAGCTCGCGAACACGGGCGTGATCCCGGTGAAGTACATCGTGGACTGCGCAACGCGCACGCTCCTGGTGGTCCCGGACAAGCAGATGGAGGACTTCCGCCGGGTGATGGACCTGAGCCTCACCGAGGGCGGCCTGGTGGACAGGCCCCTCGTGCTGGGGGACCGGGTCCGCGTGACCAAGGGGCCCCTCCGCGACGTCGAGGGACACGTGGTCGAGTTCCACGGCAGGTACTACGTCGTCGTGAGCCTGCTGGACTGCCTCTTCGCCAGGGCGAGCGTCCCCAGAAGCTGGCTTGAAAGGATTGAAAAATGATTGAAACGAAACGATAACTAAATAAGAATAAGGAAAAATAAATAAAACAAATAAGTACTTATCATTATGATCAAAAAACTAACCTATCAGACCCCGACAGTCCTGAAGGAAGTGAACGTTCTTCTCGAACGCGATTTCCTGCAAGGTTCCGTGGTGGACAACATGACCGTTGTCGCCACCGGTCAGGAAGTCGAGGAGATTGATTTCAGCACTGAAATCACGGACAATCCGTTCACTTTCGAATGGGAAGACTAAGGAGGACCAGGCTATGAAGAAAACAAGCTACATTCTCCTGCTCTTCGCAGGCATGATCCTCTCTCTGGCGGGATGCCAGAAGGGGGACGGGGTGAAGTACGGTAAGGAGGTCCGCTTCAAGGCCGCCTCTGCCATCCCTACTACCCGTACATCCTACAGCGGCGTCGATGTCGCGGCTGGCGATCAGAAATGGGAGCGCATCGACTGGGTCGAGGGTGAGGAAATCCTCATCTGGAGCGACAATGCCGTTAACCGCTATTCCGATGCTCACCACGCCGTTTATCAGGTCAAGGACGTGCATGACGACGGCAAACTGAGCAAAGCATCCCTGACCAATGCGCCCGGAACCAACGGTCTCGTGTACGTGAGCGGTACCAATAATTATAGTTTCTGGGGCATCTCCCCGAAGACCACCGGTACACCGGAGGCCGGAAAGGCCAGCTTCGAGATCAAGGCTGCCCAGCAGATGGCAGGAACTACCGTCCCCGCCGCCGTGAACAACGTCACCACACTTCCTGTGGACATGTCCAACGCCTGGCTTGTCGCTGCGGTGACAGGAGCCAGTGAAGGCCAGAGCGTGGAAATTCCGTTCTACCCGGCCTTCACCGCTTTCGAGTTTACCTTTGAGGGTGATCCCGAGTACGAAGGGAACATCAACGTGACGAAAGTTGAGCTGGTGTCCGACACTAAGCTCGCCGGCAGCGTGGTCGCCACCCTCGTCCCGGACGGCGCGAGCACCTACGCCTGCACCCCGACCGCAGACCCGGCGTTCACTCTTCCTGCCAACATGTACGTCTCCCAGACCCAGAAGATCGTTTTCACCATGTTCGCCCTGCCGCAGAAGATCGTGGGCCTCAAGCTCAGAATCTACGCAAAGGTTGACGGTGAGGATGTCACCTTCACAGGCACGATGAAACACAACGGCGCCCCGATTGAGTTAGCGGCCTGCAAGAAGTACCGCATCAAGGGTGTCGCCGTCCCGGGCAACCTTTGGAAGATCTTCTACCAGCCGGACATCACGCTGGACGAGTGGGTACCCGTCGACAACCCTATTACCTTTGAATAATAGGAGGACAGAGATATGAAGAAAGCATTATTATATTCCGCATCCGTCCTGCTGCTCGCCTCCGTGGCCTGCAACAAGACCGACAGTGTCATCGGTGACGGCGACGCCAGCATCCTTTTCGCCCCCGCCACCGAGAACACCCGCGCTCTCGTGTACGCGTCGAACCTCAACGCCGAGACTTTCCGGGTCTATGACTTCAAGGACGGCGAGAAGTACATCGACAATCAGATCAAGTACGGCACCACCGGGTGGGTGTATGTCGACGAGCAGGACTACCTCTGGAAGGCAGACGAGCACAAGCTTTTCGGCTACTCGACCGCCCTGGGCGCCCTTCCCGAGACCAAGAAGATCACTCTGGCGAAGGTGCTGACCACCTCCGCCGCCAACCAGGCTGACCTCCTCTATTCCGAGACTGTCAACGTGAGCGCCGACACTTGGAAGCATACCTCCGGCAACACGAAGGAAACCCCGGTCACGCTGAATATGAAGCACCTGTTTGCTGCCGTAAGCATGGCGGTGAAGAACGGTAAGACCGACGCCATCGTCCTGAATACCTGCACCGTTCCGCAGATTAACAACAGCAGTACCGCTACGATCGACTACAGCGGGACCGCCGTTGCCGTCTCCAATACGACTCCGACCGCAGGCGACACCCCGTTCGTCGCTGGAGCGACTGTCGCCGACGTGAATCTTACCCCCAATGCTCTGCTGGATATCCTCACCCAGGCCGTTGCTGCCCCGACCGCTTACGTGGTCTGGCCGCAGACGATCCCTGCGATGACCATCGCCGTCACCTATACGATGAACGACAGGGTCTATGAGACGACTGCCACCATTCCTTCGGTCAAATGGGAAGCCGGAAAGCTGTATCAGTACACGCTGGTCATCGGCAACGCTGATGACATCCTGCTCAACTTCACCGTGAAGGACTGGGAGGAAGGAGCAACTGAAAACTATGAATTTGAATAGGAGACAGAAGCCATGAAGAAGACATTCATTTATTCCTCGATCATCCTGCTGCTTGCCGCCGCGGTGGCCTGCAACAAGACCGACAGCCCCGTCTCCGAAGAGCCGATCCGCTTCGCCTTCGCGACGGATGCTGCTACCCGTGCCCTCAACACCAACGCCACGGAGGTCCTCCGGACCCAGACCATCAAGGTCTACGACGACATGGGCACTACACCTTATTATATAGATGACGCTGCGGCCTACAGCGGCGGTACCTGGAACTTCGTCTCCGGTCACGCCTACACCTGGAGAACCGGCAGCCACAAGTTCTTTGCCTACACGAATGAGGCCGGCACCTTCGCCAGCGGCGTTCTTACCGTGTCCAAGACCTTGACCACCGCCGACGCGGACCAGGTCGACATCCTCTACTCCGATATCGTCACCAAGACCCAGGCCGATGCAGGTCAGGCCGTGACCATTCCCATGAGCCACCTCTTCGCAGCAGCGGGCATCATGGTGAAGAACGCCACGGACGGTAACGTGACCGTGAACTCGGTGTCCGCCACCGGAATCAAGAACCAGGGCTCTGCGACGGTTGACTTCACCCGCACGGAGACCGCCGTCACCTACGGTACCGTGGGCGGTTCCCTGACCGGCGGCTCGCTTTCCAATGTGACGCTCGCTGCCAACGGCATGGCCGACGTCCTTGGACAGGCCGCTTCCGATGCGGCTGCCTACTGGCTCGTCTGGCCGCAGGCAATCGCTGCTGAGGGCATCACCGTCGCCATCGAATACACGATCGGTGCCGGTACGACTGCGAAGAAATACACTTCCGAGGTGAAGCTTCCGACCGCAGCCGTCGAATGGAAGGCCGGATACAAGTACCTCTATACCATCAACGTCAACCCGCACGACATCAAGCTTGAGTTCACCGTGACGGATTGGGTGGAGAACGAGGGACAGGACATCATTGTTGAATAGAAGAAGGAGGAATGAGATTATGAAGAAAGTATTTGCATATTCCGCCATCGTCCTGCTGCTCGCCACTGCCGTGGCCTGCAACAAGACCGACAGCGCCATCTCGGGCGACGGTCAGATCCGCTTCGCCCTCACCTCCCCGGAAACCCGCGCCCTCGTCGAGAACGTGAACGACCTCCAGGCAAACCAGACCATCAAGGTCTTCGACCTGCTGGGCAGCGCCAACTACTTCGATGCGGACGAGACCGTCTCCTACTCCGGCGGCGCCTGGAACTTCGATTCCGGCAAGGGTTATACCTGGAAGGCCGGGACTCACAAGTTTTTCGGCTACACGAACGAGGCCGGCACCTTCGCCGACGGTGTGTTCACCGTGTCCAAGACCCTGACCACCGCCGATGCGAACCAGGTGGACATCGTCTATTCGAACATCGTTTCCAAGACCGCCGAGCAGGCGAAGGCCGACAACTACAAGGCCGTGACCCTGAATATGAGCCACCTGTTCTCCGCTGTGGCCATCTCGCTGAAGAACGCGACTTCGGCCCCAGTTACGGTCAAGTCCGTGACCACAAACATCCCGAACCAGGGCTCTGCAACGATCAGCTACGCCGGTGACGAGCCCGTCGTTACTCCCGGCGCAGTGACCCAGAGCGGCCAGTACATCGCCGGCACGGCCCTCTCCAATGTAGAGGTCGCCGCCGACGGCATCGTGGACGTCCTCGGACAGGCTGCCGCCACCGAAGACACGTACTGGCTCGTCTGGCCCCAGACACTCGCCAAGGGCGACGTGAAGGTGACCGTGAGCTACACGATGAACAATAAGGATTATGACGATGTGGAGGTGAGCCTTCCCGCCACCCCGGAAGGTGGCTGGGCACGCGGCAACAAGTACCTCTACACCCTGAACATCTACCCGACTGAGGTTCAGCTGATCTTTAAGGTTCAACCTTGGGATCAGCAGACCCAGACCATTAACACTGCTACCGGATCCATTAATATGTCCAATGTGACGTGGATGAACAGCGTGGTTAGGTTGACGCCGAACGGAGAGGAAGTGAACACGGTGGTTAACAGCGCCTATTCAGTGTACATGTACCACAATGCATATGTGAAGAACTCTACTACCGGAGCATGGGAGCAGCGAACAGGTTACTATCCCGCTCAGGGCTTCTTCACGGTGAACTACCCGAATGCGGGTCTTTACAAGATCGGTCTGATTCCCATGCCCATTTATGGCGTGACGGAGATAGATGAAAGCAAATATGAGATTTACATTTATCGCCCGAGTACCCAGACTTGGACCGCCCAGTCCGCGACGGGCGAAACAATCTCCAACGACACCGTTTATTTCCAGGTGCGTGCATCCTCTAATCAGGACGGCGCGCAGCATAAGGCCTATATTGACATCTGGTTTAAGGCAGACGGTAGCGACGAGTGGGTAAGCGCTCAATCTGAAGTCCGTGCAAACTATGCACTTACCATTCCCGCAACCAACTAACCGCTGATGAGAAGTATGAAAAAGATATTCTATATTGCATTTGCGGCGGCCGCGCTCGCCGCTGTGTCCTGCTCGAAGAACGCGGAGTTCAATGTGGATCCCGCTGAGCCGGGTCTCACACTTACGTTCACCTGCACTGATATGGCTACACGTGGCGAAGTGGACGGTAAAAAGAACGAAAACCGTGTCGACAGGATCGACTATTTCTTCTTCCCCCTTGGGACGGATGGTAAGGTCGCTGACGATACGAAGCCGGTTTATGGCAATTATATGGAGATTGCGCCTGAAGATAACCAAGAGGGACGGTATACCGAGGTTATCGAGCCCGGTGTCCTGGCTAAGATTTTCCCTGACGGCGCCACCAAGGCGATGATCTTCGCCGTGGCTAATTATAATGGTGAGGAATCGCTGATTAGCGGAACGGCTCCGGTTACGGATTTCTCGGAATCGGAATTGACTTGGGGATATCTTCACGGCTTGGAGGTGGGAGCCACCTTCACTAAGGACGGTGGTCCTGGCTTCGGCCTCCGCTGGCCCCGTGCGATGAAGGTCGACGATCCGCTGCTCTACTTCGTGATGAGCGCTGATACGGAAATTGAGCTTATGACCACCGGTCAGTATGCCGTCAAGGCTACTGTTCCGCTTGAGCGTCTGGCTTCCAAGGTGACGGCGTCGTTCACCTATGAAAACTATCTGGAGAGAAAGACGTATAAGCAAGGAGAAAACCAGGGAAAGGTTTACGAAGTCATCAACTGGGTTCCTCAGGCTCAAGCCAATGAGACCCGCGTCTACTTGTCCAATGCCATTTGCACAACGACTCTGGGCGGACCGCTTTCCCGTCCTTTGAACCCGGATGGTGGTGATGAGAGTGCCCCTTGGTCTGACCGTGACATCTTCGAGTATGCCTATGACTTCATGAAGCCTTTAGTGGATGCCGGGGAAGTTCCTTACTACTATACCTATCCTTTCAAGAAGTATGAAGAAGAAGCTGAAGAGGCTGCAGATGCCGGCGAAGGAGAAGAAGGTGAGGGCGAAGGAGAAGAAGGGGAAGGTGAAGGTGAAGGTGAAGGCGAGCAAACTGCCTCCATCGTCTTGGGTGATGACAACCAGCCCTATCTGAAGCTCGTCCTGCCTTGGTATGGGTATAAGTATGTGGGTACTGATGATTTGGCAACTGTCACTTATACCGAGGGAAGTCCTGACTGGGTCCAGTACAAACAGAAGGAAGTTTATTACAAGATTGTCCTTCCTTCTACAACCATTACCGAGCCCAACAAGATTTACGAGTATCAGGTCGCTGTGAACATCATTGGCTCTGACAAGGAAGTGAAGTTGATTGGTGAAGAGTACATTGTGAAAGATTGGACCTCCGACCATGTGGTTTCCTCCAACGTCGCTACCGGCCGTTACATCTCCCTGGAAATCCCGAAAGACGAGTATGACATGTACGTGGACGAGATTGATATCAATTTCGTTTCGTCCGGTACGGTGATTCCGATCGTCGAGGAGATCTATCAGCTGAATTATAGTTCGGCGACGGGAGTCTCAAGAGACTATTTCATGCAAAACGATGCAGTACCAGCATCTGCATCTCAGGGAGGTAATAACAGCCTTCTTAGCAGAAAAGGACTCACCGCAGACGATATTGAAGGTTGGGTGACTATTCCGGCAGGGACGTCTTATCTGAAAATCAGCCATGAGATGGATAATCGGATGACGATAAACAATGCTCAGAATAGAGCTTTCGATATGGCTCCGTATGTTTTCAAGGTGAGACTCCATCTCGAAGAAGCGGATGATGATTTCTTCGATCGGGTTGTGACCATTACCCAGTATCCAGCATTGTATGTATCAAGCAAGTTATCAAATGGATACACTTATGTCAATGGGGATCAGAGACCTGGTTCCGTTTATGATGATGCCTGGAATTCTTTAGGTAACTTGGCTGTATCCGGCACCTTGGATGGCAGTGGGACAAACAATAACCCTTACAACTATATCATCACTACAACAATGCTATCTGATGATTTGAAAGTCCAGATAGGTACAGGGAATAATAGCACAAAGGAGGCCACCATTTTGGGCGATCCTCGTAAACCTAATGTGGATAATCTCGATAACCTGGCTCTCACCAACTATAGGCCAGCAAACCCCGAAGGAACTAGGACTATAATTGCTCCAAAGCTTCTTATCGCCTCTTCCTATGGTGCGGCCAATTCATACTTTGATCAAGATGCTGCAGAGAAAAGATGTGCATCCTACCAGGAAAATGGTTATCCTGCCGGTCGCTGGCGGATGCCGACTCTTGCGGAAATGACTTTCATGATAACGCTGTCCAATATGGGATTTATCCCTTCCCTTTTCCTTTTAGATGCAAATGATTATTATGGCTATTGGTGCGCTAATGGAAAAGTTGGTGGTGATTCCGATAAGCTCCCCTATCTCCAATTAGACAATCTTCGAAATACCTCTGTCCGTTGCGTCTACGATGTCTGGTATTGGGGTGAGGAGCAGATTGACAACAATAATAATGTTACGACTACTTCGCCGGCAACTACTTGGCGGGGATTCCATGACTAATAATGAAGTGTGATTATGAAAAGAATTGTATATATTATTTCTGCGCTCCTGCTCGGTCTGGTTTCCTGCAACAAGACGGAGTTTGAGCCCGCTGAGCCCAAGAAGGCTGAGCCGACCGGCCTCGTGGCTGTCACGATGAAACTGCACATCCCCGTGGAACTGCAGGCTCAGACAAAGGCTGTCGGAGATTGGGCCGATCAACCCAGTATCAAGTCCATTCGCGTGGCGGTGTTCGGCACCTCCGGCTATCCGCAGGCATATGCCCTTGCCGAGCCGATTGTTTCTGCTACTGATGAGTCGACGGGTACTTATGCAACGACCGACGGCGATGTTTATTTCTTCAAGGTCCTCCTTCCTGTCTACGATGGCGAAGCACACGTGCATGTGATTGCCAACGGCGATGAGAGCATCCAGTTCGTCGAAATGGATGAAGCAACGATTATGAAGAAGATGCGGACTGAGAGTCCTACGGGTGCCTATTGGGCACGTGTGATCATGCCGAACGGTATCCTTACCCAGTTGGACAACAACGGTATTATGCAGACCGATGACGAAGGCAACTACATTCCGAGCGCGGAAACGGCGCACCTCTTCGAGGATCTGGTGTTGGTCCGCAACTTTGCTGAAGTTGTCCTTCTCAATGAGTCAAGTGATCTGAAGGACATCTCCTGGGTTTTGGTCAACGTTCCGAAATATGGTTCCGTTGCTCCGATGTCTGCGGGTACATATGTGGATGATTTCAAGGATTACGAGTATGATTCCGCGACGGGCAAGATGAAGAATGGCTCTAAGACGTACGAGGGTTTCATGTTCGAAGATGATGACCTGAACCTTACCGTTCCTACCTCTGTCGTTGACAATCCTACGACTGGAACAACGACTCCTTATCCTGCGTCCAACTTCGTATATGAACGGTATCTTCCTGAGGATAAGGCCACATGTATCTTGATGAAGGCGCATTTCCGCAACGATACTGATTATACCTACTATCGTCTCGACCTGATGGATGAATCGGTTGGCGGTTATTATCCGATATACCGTAACTATAAGTACCAGGTCAAGATTCACAAGGTAGGTAACCGAGGAGCGTCGTCTATTACCGAAGCTATGAACCGTGACAGTGGTGGTAACGTTTCGCAGACCACTGAGGCGAAAAAACTGACAGATATTTCCGATGGTGAATCACGTCTCTACGTTGAGTTTATCGAAAGGAACTATATTTCTGGCGGGAAGAAGACGCTTTGGGTTCAGTATGTTCCGGATGTGACCAAGGACGAGGATGGCGACCACTTGGCCGACGTTGATAACACCAACATATCGATTCGTGTCAAAACAGAAGGTACCGCTTTGGCGAACACAACCATTACGAAATTGGAGAGTAGCACAAAGACGGGTTACTATCGTTATGAGTTCGAGGTAAAAGACCAGACGAACGTCGATCTTGTTTCTGTCTTGGAAATCACTGCCACGAACTATGCTGAAGGAGAGACGATTCCTGAAGGGAAGGATAAATCCACGTTGTATCGTGACATCACCCTGCGTGTGATTAAAACCATGGAGATGGATCTCGAACTTGTTCCGAATTATGTTGCAGCACAGGGTTCGACCACACTTCTGAAGATTAAACTTCCGGATGGTCTTCCGGATTCGATGTTCCCGCTTGAGTTTAAAATTGAGGATTCCAGCCATTCACTTTACGCCACTGGAGCAGATGGTAACGGGGGAACGATTACAGTTCCTGTCAAATCGGACAAGAGCATCATTGACGGAACGACGAATTCCTTCTATTTCATCCGGACGGTCAACAAAGGCGAGTATGATAATGACCATACTATCTGCACAGAATTCAAGACCAATAAAGATGCCAGTGCTACGACAGTTTATGTGGCTAACGATTACTTTGAAACTGAGCACATTAACCTGTTGAACGATGGTTTGTATGTTAATCCGACCAGCGCTACGGTTGATTTCAATACTACGTCTGTGAATATTGAACTCGAATTTGCTTCGTTTGTAACCGGAAGTAAGGCTTGGACAGCAACTGCTGGCGAGGGCGTTACGCTCAGTGCTAACAGCGGCACGGGTAACGGCAGCTTCACGATGAGCTTCCCGATGAATACCGGGGCAACTGAGGTCACTCGAACTGCAACGGTCGTATTTGGTGAAGATCAACATGATATTACTATTACCCAGAAACCGCTTGTACTCACCGTTATCCCTACTGAACCGAAGGTTGATTATAACGTTACCTCTACAACTGTCACAGTGTATGCTGCAGAAGGTGAGGCCTGGACGGCCACAGTTGACAATGGCGCCAGCATCACCGGAGCCGTGGAAGGTACATACTCCGGTGTGGGTACTGAGACCCTTACGGTTACCTTCGGATCTAACGCGGAAGGAACCACATCCAGAGATTTTGTGGTTACGGCTACTTTGAGTGATGATCCGGAGACTACGGCAACGGCGACCATTACCCAGCGTCGCGGTACTGCCTCGCCGTATCCTTTCGCTGCCAGCCAGTTTACGATGAACACTAGTAATTACACTGGAAATGCTACTTCTAGTGACGGTATTATAAGTATTGCCCTGACCAATGCGGCGAAGTCTGGTACTGGTTCAGGTGCATTCCTTACGATGGGCCTAAGGTATTATGGATCTAATTATCGTGGTATCATTACCGTTACACCTCAGGACGGCTTCAAGATAACTCAGATTAAGGTTACTTATAGCGATGCCGATAATGCCAGTTATGATTTTGGTAATACCTATACTGTTTCGGTTAATCCTGGCACTTATACACGTGACAGTAACACCAGCTCTACTGCAACTTGGACTGGCTCCAGCACAGGTGCTGTAACATTCACTAATGGTATGCGGACCACCAGCGGGACACGTCACTGGCCTCAGATTACTAATATTGAAGTGACCTACTCTGCCGTTGATTAATCCAACACTCTCTTCATAGCGAGGGAGGCTCCTCGGAGCCTCCCTCCTTTGATATCCGCCACATAAGGCAGTTTAACACAAAAAGCATGAAAAAGTTCTACATTTCACCGGTTTTCAGGATCATTCCGCTGTGGATGGATCAGGCCTTTCTTACAAGCACGGGCGGGAACGAGGGGTTCGATGAACCCGGTGATGATTAGTGAACAATAACCAAACATACAGTATGAAAAATTCGATCGTATGCCTGATGACCTTGGGCATGGCGCTTTTATGGGCCTGCTCCGGCATAGAACAGGAGACTCCTCTTTCAGAGGGCTTTCAGGAAGGAACGGAACTGACCGTCCGGGCTACACTCGCAGACGGCGCCGATACCAGGACCGTGCTGAGGCCCGACAAGTCCATTTTCTGGACCCCCGGCGACGCCATCAACCTGTTCTACGGAGACCTTAGTTCCGGAAAGTTTACCACGGACATCACGGAGCCCAAACAGGTTACAAACTTCGTCGGTACGCTGACGACCGCAACGGGCTCTTCTGAAGCGGGACTTGGCGCACGGAAGTTCTGGGGCGTTTATCCCTATAACGAGGAGAACACCTGTGACGGTTCGTCCGTGACGATCACGCTCCCCGCGGTGCAGAACGCCGTTACTGAGACTTTTGCCGACAATTTCAACCCTTCCGTCGCCATGGCTTCCGGGTTGGACCTTGCATTTTACAACGTCTGCGCCCCTTTCTATTTCTCAGTGACACAGGAGAATGTGACTTCGGCTACTTTCAAGGGTAACAAGAACGAAATCCTTGCCGGCAAGGTCAAGGTGAAGATGGATACGGACGGCTATCCCGTCGCGACCGTGGTCGAGGGAGAGACAAGCATCACGATCAACGCTCCTGCAGGAGACAGTTTCGTTCCCGGGGCCAAGTACATCATCCTGCTTCTCCCTCAGACGCTGAGCGCAGGTTACACCGTCTCCTTCAAGCAGGGCGCTGCCCAGGCTGAATGTGTTGTTTCTACAAGTTCGGAGTTCGCCCGCTCCAAAGGCCGCCAGAAACTGGAGGCCGACAAAGACCTGAAATATGTCTCCTCACAGCCGGAGAATGCCATCTATTATACCAGTACCGACGGAGCGGTCGTTACGCCTTATGCCCCTGAAAACTTTGGCGCCACCATCGTTTCCAACGAATATACCAACGGACAGGGCGTCATCACCTTCAGCGGCCCCGTTACTAAAATCGGGAAATCCGCATTCGACGGATGCTCGACGCTTGCCAGCATTTATGTTCCTGAAAAAGTGTCGAACATTGGTGACGAAGCTTTCCTCCGCTGCACAAACCTGACCGAAATCGTTCTTCCGGAAGGACTTCTGACCATCGGTGTTTCCTCCTTCTCGAATTGCTCCAAGCTGAGCAACATGATCCTTCCGAGATCCTTGAGCAGCATCGGGAATTATGCCTTCAACAACTGTTCATCCCTGAAGAATATTACCATTTATGAGGGCGTGACCCTTATCCGGCGCGGTACCTTCAACGGTTGCACGGGCCTGACCAAGGTTTCCCTTCCCGACTGCATTACCAAAATCGATATCAGCGCTTTCTTCAAGTGCTCCGGCATGACCAGCATCAATATTCCCACGAGCGTGACGAATATCGAGACCAATGCCTTCACGAACTGCTCCAGCATTACAGAACTGACGCTCCCCCAAGGACTTAAGTCTATCGGAGACCAGGCTTTCAGCAACTGCAAAAAGATTGTCAGCATGGCCATTCCGGACAGCGTGAACAACATTGGTGAAGCCGTCTTCGGCGGATGTACGTCCCTGCAGTCCTTCAGCGGGAAATATGCCAGCTCCGACGGAAAGTTCCTGGTCAACAGCGGAAGAATCATCGCCGTTGCCCTGGCCTCGATGCAGGGAAGCATTACCATCCCTTCCAACGTGACGACCATCGGAGCATCCGCCTTCCGCTCCTGTTCCGCGATGACCGCGGTTACCATTCCCGAGAGCGTTACGAGCATTGAAGACGATGCTTTCTATAATTGTTCAGGATTGAAGAGCGTCACCGTTCTGCCTAAAACTCCGCCGACAGCAGGAGAAAGCATCCTCACTCAGACGAACAATGCCCCCATCTATGTTCCTTCAGCTAGTGTCACTACCTATAAAGCAGCCAACGGATGGAGTAATTATTCCGGCCGGATTTTCGCAATTCAATGATAATTAAATAGTTAGTATAGAAATGAAAAAAGCTTACTCAAATCCTGAATCCGAAGAACTCATCGTCCGTATGGAAAGCAACATTCTATCCGATCCCGACGGTGACAAAGAAAAAGGGGAAGCGGGAGAAGTCGAGAGTTTCTACGGCCCGGAGATAGATGGCCAGTTTATTGATTAACGGAAACGTATCCCGTCTACCTTACCTCCCTAAACACGCAATATGCTCGTCCGGGGCTTCCATGATGTTCCAGGAGAGGACGGCGCCGTTGAAGTGGTAGGCCATCACGGCCTGAAGTGATTCGGTGACGTATTCGGGAGAGGTGGGAACGATGTTCTCGTAAAAGTTGATCTCGATGCCGGGGTATTTGTCGCAGGGGTAGGGGGCCATGGCTTCCAGCTGGGAGTCCAGGAAGGCCTTGTCCATCACGAAGTCGGGGTAGCCGGCGGCGCCCGGGACGGCCTCCCGCAGGAGGTCGTACTCGAAGCCCATGCCGGCGGGGGCGAAGGTCATGCGGTAGAGCATGGGCTTGATGAAGTCGGCATGCTGCGACAGGATTCCGTAGTCCTGGCCCACGAAGGGCGCCATGAAGGGCGCGTACAGGTCCATGCCGACCTCCAGGCCGCGGGTACGCAGGCTGTCGGCGATGGCTGCTACGGAGTCGCTGACCACGTGGCCTTTGGCCCGGAAGAAGTCCGCGGCCAGGGGATTCTCGAAGGTGAACCCGGCGGCGGGGGAGTAGCCGGTCACGGACAGGAATGCATCGGCCTTGAGGGCCCATTCTTCCTTGACTTTTTCCAGGCTGACCCCTTCGGCCTCAAAGCGTTCCGCGCAGAGCGGGCAGCCGCAGCCGAGGACGCCGCTGATGCCGCTCACGAAGGATTGTGTGCGGATGCGGTCCAGGAACACGCCGTCGAAGCCGCAGTCGCTGAATTCGCGGTCGTACAGGGCAACGACGTTCGCGGCATTCTGCGGGTCGGACGGGCAGTTGAAGCGGAAACCTTCGCCCGCGGCGAGGTCGTAGTGGGCCGGAATCCGTCCCCAGAGATCCACGGCGGGCGTGTTTTCGCACACTTCTTCGGTCTCGGCGAACACTGGGAGCCACAGGAGCATCCGGATGCCTTTCGCGTGGAGATATTCGCCGACCTGGTGGTAGATTTCCTTATCAAGGCTCCAGCCGATGATGACCTTCCCCACGGGAATGAGACGGCTGACCGTGTCGATGCGGGCGATGATCTCGTCGGCCGTATAATCCGGCCTGTTCCAGCTCCCGAGAGACACTTGGACGATATAGGAGGGTTCCGCCGGCTCATTGTTCCGGCAGGCGGCGACGGCCAGGAGGCCAAGCGCCAGTAGGATCAGTTTTTTCATCGTTTCCTGAAATGAAAAACGCCCGGGATCGCCGGGCGTTGGATGGTGCATGGAACGGCGGTGAGGAAGGGATTCGAACCCCCGGTACGCTCACACGTACACCTGTTTTCGAGGCAGGCTCCTTCAACCACTCGGACACCTCACCGTTTTGCAGGTGCAAAGTTACGATTATATTTTGAAATCGCAATCTTTTGCGCTACTTGAACCACTCGGTGAGATGGTTCTTGGCGTACAGGTAGTATACAACGAGACCCACCCAGCTGGTGATGAGGACCAGCACGACGGAGATGACTTTTCCGATGGTGGAAATGGGTTTCTTGAGGATGTCGAGGACGGCCAGGACCGCGAGGACGACGCCGATGATGTAAATGATTGTACCCATGTGTTTTGTGGTTTTAAATTGCAAACTTTCTCCAAAAATACGAAAAAGTCACGAAAATCCAAGAGCAAATTGCCTATCTTTGTATCGCTGAATAAAATCCTTTATGAACGAGACCTGGAGATTTACCAAGTTCGTCCTGTTCTCCGCGAGCGCAGGCATCATCGAAATCGGCAGTTTCGCCCTGCTGAACGAACTGCTGGACTGGCCCTATTGGCCTTCGTACCTGATTGCCCTCGTCCTCAGCGTTCTCTGGAATTTTACCCTGAACCGGAAGTTTACCTTCCGCAGCGCGGCGAACGTACCTCGGGCGATGCTCCTCGTCTTTTCCTACTATTGCGTCTTCACTCCCGCAACCACGATCCTCGGCAACTGGCTCGTTGAGGACCTCGGCTGGAACGAGTATCTCGTTACCGGCATCAACATGCTCCTGAACGTTACCACGGAGTTCCTCTGGCAGAAATTCGTCGTCTATCACCACCAAATCGACACCGCGGTGGAAGGCTGATTGCGTATCTGCTTGATTGTTAGCGCGTTGAATGCTCAGAGGTGCACCTAGAAGTGCACCTCTGAAAGCTTATTTCGCTGAGAGTCATCATGTTAAAAAACAATCGCGTGTCAGACCCGGAAACGCTAAGAAGAACAAGAATCATTAATTTGCACCCTGAAACAACACAAGTTATCAACAGGCGGAGAATAATCGGGTCGAATGGATTATCTTTCTGAAAAACTTGTTGATTATGAGGGGTCACTATAGAAAACTTCCGCCGGATACTTATCAGCACATCTGTCAGCAGACCATCGGCAGATGCATTATCTTTTATTCCAGGGAAGACCGGCTGGTTTATTATACTATCTTTTCCGTGATGGCGCGCAACTACAAGGTCAGCGTCCTGGCTTTGGCTTTGATGTTCGATCATCTTCATTATCTCATCAAGGTGATGATGAGGGAAACCTATGCCAAGTTTGTAGGAGTGACCACATCGACCTTTGTGATGGCCTATAACAGGGACAGTGGAAGGAAGGGAGCGCTTTTCCAGAAGGCATATAGCAATTCACCGAAACGCCGGGACAAGGATGTGCGGACATGTATAGCCTACGATTACAACAATTCTGTCGAGAAGAAACTCTTTTCCCGGGCGGAACAGGATCGGTGGAACCTGTTGGCCTATATTGACGATCCTCATCCTTTTTCAAGGCCGATCGACAGGAAAACAGCGTCGAGGAAACTGCTCCGGTCCATGGATGCCGCCAATCGTTTTCACAAGCGGAATGAGTTCCTGGATTATCCTGTTGTCCGGAAACTCTTTGACGGGCTGGTCAATACGGAATGCGAGCAATTGCTGGATTTCATCATCTCGCTTTATCTTCCGATTGACCGGGAGAAATTGCTCGGGTATTACAAAAGTTACAAAGATATGGTCATCGCCATCAACTCAAACACCGGCAGCGAATACAATCTGGATGAGGTCTATGACCCCGAATCACATCAGTGCTTTGTCCAAATGCTGGAGATAACGCGCAAGTCCAGTTTTGCCGATGACCCCCGAAGCATTATCCTGGCGTCAGATGCAAAGAAATGGCAGATTGCCGAAGCGCTAATGAATCGCACCGATGCTACGCTAGGCCAGGTGAAGCGATTTCTGCACCTCAAATAAAGTGTTGAAAGAAAGTGAGATAAATGTCCAGAGGTGCACCTGCAGGTGCACCTCTGAATGCCTAAACGCCTAACAATCAGCGTCTTTCTTCCGCACGACCTTCCACCCGATGGCCGCGATAACGATGGACATCAGCGGGCTGATGAGGTTGAAGAAGCAGAAAGGTGCATAGGCCAGGGTGGGAACGGAGAGGATGGTGGCCTGCGTCATGCCGCAGCTGGACCAGGGGTACAGCGGCGAGGTAACGGTGGCGGAATCCTCCACGGAGCGGCTGAGGAGCCGGTCTTCGTAACCCCCTTTCTTATAGACATTTCCGAAGATATTGGAAGTCAGCAGGATGGACAGGTACTGGTCCGAGACGATGCCGTTCAGGGAGGTGCCCGTGACCACGGTCGATGCGACCAGTCCAGTACGGGAGCGGGTGAATGGCGTCAGGAGCCGGGCGAGTTGCACGATCATCCCGCTGGCGCGCATGCATCCTCCGAAAACCATCGCGCAGAAGATGAGGAACACCGTGTTGAGCATGCCCACCATGCCGCGTGAGCACAGCAGGCCGTCCACCTGCGGATGCCCCGTGTCCAGGGACACCGTGTTGTAGATGCTCTCGACCGTTCCGGCCAGCATGATGCGCGCGTGCGATCCGTCCGCCACCTTGGCACCGATGCCCTCGATGACACCGGGCTGGAAGACCAGTGCAGCCGCCGCAGCCGTAACAACCGAAATCGCGAGGACCGGCAGGGCCGGCATCCGTCGCGCGATGAGGACGATGGTGATCATCGGAACGAGCATCAACCAGGGGGTGATATGGAATTCCGACGCGAGGACCTCCCGGTACAGACCAATCTGCGAAGCCTCGGCCTCGCCGTGCGACAAGCCCAGTACCGTGAAGATTATCAAGGTGATGACCATCGACGGACCGGTGGTGTACAGCATATATTTGATGTGCGTGAACAGCGGGACCTTGTTCACGGACGACGCCATGACGGTCGTGTCGGACAGCGGGGATATCTTGTCGCCGAAGTAGGCGCCGGAGATGATGGCACCGGCGATCATCCCGTCCGAAAAACCCTCGGCCTTGCCGATGCCCAGCAGGGCCACGCCGATGGTGGCGATGGTGGTCCAGGAACTGCCCGTCATCACCGAAACGACGGCGCAGATGAGGCAGGCGGTGAGGAGGAACACCTTGGGATTGATGAAGTTGACCCCATAATAGATGAAGGCAGGAACCACGCCGCTCATCGTCCAGGTGCCGGAAATGGCTCCGATCAGGAGCAGGATGATGATGGCGCTGGCCACATCGGCGAGGTTGCCTTTGATGGACTCCTCGAACTCCTTCCACGGCGTCTTGAAAAGCCAGGAGGCCAGGAGGATGCATATGCCTGATGCGGCCAGAAGGGCCACTTGGCTGGGCCCGAGGATGGAATCGCTGCCGAAAATGCTGATATCCAGCGCCAGCAGGACTACCAGTACCACGACGGGCACCAGCGATACGAGGATTCTGCCGACGGAAGACTTCATATTGTCGCAAAGGTACGAAAAAATGCGTATCTTTGAACTTATGAAACGATACCTGACATTCTGTGCGGCCCTTCTGGCCGCCACAACCCTTTCCGCCCAGGAATACGGGGTCGTGGACATCTCGGTGTGCAACCTCCGGGCAACGCCCGATTATGATGCCGAAATGGTGTCCCAGGCCCTTTTGGGCACACCGGTCCATATCCGGCAGATTACCGACAAGAACAGCTGGCCGGAGGTGCAGACGCCCGACACCTACACGGGCTGGGTCCACAAGGACGCCATCACGTTGATGTCTTTCGAAGACTACCACGCCTGGAATGCTGCCCCGAAAGTGATTGTGACCGCCCTGACGGGTGTCGTGTATGCCGAGGCTTCCGACCGCTCGGCCACCGTCTCCGACGTGGTGGCCGGAGACCGCCTGAAAGACTTGGGCCGGAAGGGCCGGTACCTGCGCGTCGGCTTCCCCGACGGCCGCACCGGCTACATTCGCCGTACGCTGGCCAAAACAGAGGCCGAGTGGCGGAAAGGCCTTTCTCGGGAGACGGATGATATCCTCGCCACTGCATTGACAATGAATGGCTTCCCGTATCTATGGGCAGGCATGTCACCCAAGGGGATGGACTGCAGCGGTTTCGTCCGCACGGTGCTGTTCATGCACGACGTCATCATTCCCCGGGATAGCGGTCCGATGTCCCGTACTGGAGAACGGATCAACGGTCTGGAGGACCTGCAGCCCGGAGACCTTGTGTTTTTCGGCCGGGAGGACGCGGCTGCACCGAAGGTCTCGCACGTGGGTTTCTACTTGGGCGAAGGAAAGTTCATCCACTCGCTGGGGCTCGTGAAAATTGGCAGTTTCCGCCCCGAAGACCCTGAATATGATGCATATAATACAGGCCGATACCTTTTTGCCAGCCGGGTGCTTCCGTTCATCGACAAGGAGGAAGGCCTCCAGACGACCTTGACCAATCCTTTTTACCAGGAATGAAGAAACAGAACAGAAGAGATTTCTTGAAAGTGGCAGGCGCGGCAGCCATCGGAGCCGGCCTGGCCGTCGCCTGCGGCCCCAGGAAGCCGGCTCCGGCACCCGACGAGCCCGTTGTGGAACCGAAACCGGAGGAGCCCGTCCTGCCGCAGCCGCGGCGGATGAAGCTTAGCTTCCGTCCGTACGAACTGGAGTTGCAACACACGTTCACCGTGTCCTCCTATAGCAGGAAGACCACGCCTGGCGTTCAAGTTGAAATTGAATATCAAGGATTTACGGGGTATGGCGAAGCATCCATGCCGCCGTATCTGGGGCATACCGTGGATTCAGTGACGGAGTTCCTCAAGAAGGTGAACCTGCACCAGTTCGCAGACCCGTTCTGCCTGGAGGACATCCTCTCCTACGTCGATGGCCTCGCGCCGGGCGACGCCCCGGCGAAAGCAGCCGTGGACATCGCCCTGCACGACCTGGTGGGCAAGCTCCTTGGCGCTCCCTGGTACAAAATCTGGGGCTATGACTCCGCCAAGGCGCCTTCCACAACCTTTACCATCGGCATCGATACGCCCGAGGTGGTCCGGGAGAAGACGCTCGAGTGCGCCGACAAGTTCAACATCTTGAAGGTAAAGGTGGGTTTGGACACGGACAAGCAGATGATAGAGACCATCCGTTCCGTTACGGATCTCCCGCTTGCCGTGGATGCGAACCAAGGCTGGACCGACCGCTTTCAGGCGCTGGATATGATTTACTGGCTCCGGGAGCATGGCGTGGTGATGGTGGAGCAGCCCCTGCCTGTCGGCCGGGTCGATGACCAGGCCTGGCTGAATGAACGCAGTCCGCTGCCCCTGTTCGCCGATGAATCCGTCCAGCGGCTCGTGGACGTGCCCGGCCTCAAGGATATCTTCTCCGGCATCAACATCAAACTGATGAAGTGCACCGGCCTGCGGGAGGCCCACAAGATGGTGAACCTCGCCCGCAGCCTTGGAATGAAGGTGATGCTGGGTTGCATGACCGAGACCTCCTGCGGCGTTTCTGCCGCCGCCCAACTCTCCCCGGCTGTGGACTTCGCCGACCTGGACGGCAACCTCCTCATCTCCAACGACCTTTTTGACGGGGTCAAGGTCGAAAGCGGCCGCCTGGTACTCCCCGACCGCCCCGGCATCGGTGTGGTGCGGCTGTAGGACGTCGGCCAAGTAACTGATCTTCAGCGCTTTAGACTCACAGAGGTGCACCTGCGAGTGCACCTCTGAACAATCAATTCACTGAGTGTCAATATAATAACCGGGCCACCCGAAAGGGCGGCCCGGTTCACGTTCAGTGTGGGGCGTCTTTAGAAGACGTCCGGCTCGTTGTTCTTGGGCTCGTTGTCGGTGTCCTCGAAACGGGGCTTCCGGGGAGCGTTGTGACGGTCGTCACGGCGCTCGCCGCCCTCGCGGCGGCCGTTCTCGCGGCGCTCGCCGTTACCCTCGCGGCGGGGTCCGCGGTCGCCATCGCGACGCGGGCCACGGTCGCCGTCCCGGCGGGGACCCCGGTCACCGTCGCG
>JAEEGL016446787.1_pt1 | contig 26457 bp, 16 predicted proteins | sample 9134231 | NCBI WGS metagenome assembly JAEEGL01 (sample SAMN16246548, study PRJNA631951) | gut metagenome | biome: gut microbiome; feature: rumen; material: fiber-attached | host: Bos | place: Iran: Karaj | collected 2018-10
ACACCCGCACCTTGGAATGGTTATGCCGATAAGATAACGAAAGTTGTTGTTTCCAAGGGAGTAACAACAATCGGAAACAATGCGTTTTATAACTGTGTCAATCTGACGAGCGTTTCGCTTCCGAAAACCCTTTTGGCAATTAATACCGATGCATTTGAAAAATGTAAGGCTCTGACGAAAGTTGTCATTCCCTCAAAAGTTACTACGATAGGTTATGGAGCTTTTTCTGAATGTTCAAACCTTGTGAGCATTAACATTCCCAAGAGCGTAAAAAAGATCGGTGATTATGCTTTCTACTATTGCGGCAAACTCACGGGCATTTCAATTCCTGCCAGTGTAAGAACGATTGGCAGCAGGGCTTTCTACAACTGCAAAGGATTAACAAGTCTTGCCATTGCCAAGGGCGTAACGTCAATTGGTGATTATGCATTCTCCTATTGTACGGGTTTGACGCGCATTGTAATTCCTGCCAGTGTAAGAACGATCGGCGGGAGGGCTTTCGCTTACTGCTCCAAAGTTACAAGTGTTTCAATAGCCAAGGGCGTAACAACTATTGGTGATTATGCATTTTACTATTGTTCTGGGCTGACGGCTCTTTCGATTCCTGCCAGTGTAAAGACTTTTGGCCAAGGGGCTTTCTCCAACTGCACCGGATTAACAAGTGTTTCCATAGCAAACGGAGTAACTTCTATCGGTAATTATGCATTTTACTATTGCACCGCGTTGAAGAGTGTTTCAATTCCTGCCAGTGTAAGGGTGATTGGAAACTATGCTTTATATAATTGTTCATCGCTTACTGAGGTTAACATCCCGGTTTCCGGATTGAATTCGATTGGAAAGCAGGCATTCAGAGCCTGCACGAAGCTTACGCTTATTGATATTCCCTTATCGGTCACTTACATTGGTGATTATGCTTTCGCAAGCTGCTCCGCGCTTTCTCAAATATGGATAAGCAAGACGCAGCATAATAATGCATCAAACGGAGCGTTTGACAAAGTTCCCAGTGGAGCATTTTCTTATCATGATTATCTGGTCATAGGCAATCAGGTTTCAATCGGCGATCTTTCTTATGCGGTATCAAATCCCGCCATTGACGGAACGGGTACTGTTGATCTGATCGCTGTCGGTATGAATCTGCAGAAGGCCGTGATCCCGGCTGTCATTGAAACCCATCACGCTAAATACAGAGTTACCAAGATTTCGCGTATGACAAGCCAGTATAACAGTGATCGAAAAATCAAGTATCTGGTCATCGGAGCAAACGTAGTCACGATAGAGGATGAAGCATTTGCCGGCTGTCCGGAACTGGTTTCCGTTACAGGCGGTGCAAGACTCAGGGCCATTGGCGCAAAGTCGTTCGAGAGATGCCCGAAGCTCAAAGTGTTTAACATCACTTCCAAGACACTCTGGAAGATCGGAGCGCTTGCGTTTAACGGTGACAGGGCACTTACGACACTGAATTTCAAAAAGACCATCAAACTAGTTAAGTCAGGTGTGAGGAACTCTCTGAAAGGATCTGCTGTCAAGACTGTTAAGGTTAAGAAAAAGAAGGTCAAGAAGTACAAGAAGATCTTCAAGAAGAAGATTGTTGGCAAGAAGGTTAAGGTCAAGAAATAAGATTGTATCTGATCGTTATGAGGGCTGCTTAATCGGCAGCCCTCTTTTTGTGCAATGAATCTGCAACTTTATTAATTTATTTAATGTAATTTGCCTCGAATAATAGTAAACTATCAAATGTTGTTTCAAAATCACTATAAATTTAAAGGGGGCAGGAAATGAAACATCTAAAAGTTACATCGGCTCTTTTAGCTGCCGTAATGTGCGTTTCAATGGTTATGACACCTGTTATGGCTGACGAGATGCAGGCACCTTCAGAGACACAGACAACTGAAGCTGCAGAACAGAATGAGTCTGAAGAAACCTCAGATTCCGATGAGCAGGAACCTGAAATAGTTGACGACAAGGTTCTGGAAGACGAGGACAGTGCTGAAGCTGCTGACGCCGTACTGGCTAAAGGTAAGTGCGGAAAAAAGGTTAAGTGGACTCTGAGCAAAAAGGGCGTTCTTAAGATTACCGGCAAGGGTGCCATGAAGAACTATAATTATAAGCTTTCCGGTAAGAATGTAATTTCCACTGCACCTTGGTTTAAATATGCATCCAAGATCAAGAAAGTCACTATCTCTAAAAAGGTGACTTCAGTTGGTAATTTTGCATTCTATTTATGCAAAAATCTGACAAGCGTTAAGCTTTCCAAGAAGACGAAGTCGATCGGCATGGCTGCATTCTGTCTGTGCCCGAACCTTAAGAGCATTTCCATTCCGAAGAAGGTTACATCTATCGGCATGGGTGCTTTCAGCGGTACAGGTCTTACAAGTCTTGTTCTTCCCAACAGCGTTAAGAGCATCGGCAATTATGCTTTTGAAGCTTGCGCCAACCTAAAGACCGTTAAGATCCCCGTAAGTGTTAAGACGATCGGTGATGAAGCTTTTTGCGATTGCTCAAAGCTCGAAACTGTCAATGTTCCGATTGCAAGCCTTACCAAGATCGGTGAGAAGGCATTTGCCGGATGCACAAGTCTTAAGAGCTTCGATGTACCGTTGTCAGTTGTTGAGCTCGGCGGTTTCACTTTTGATGGATGCACAGCCCTTGAAAATGCTCGTATTTCCGCTAAGCTTTACGCAAAATCAACTGGAATATTCAATGGCTGCACTAAGCTTGACAGTGGAAAGCCTACGATCTATTCCTATGCTGATCCCGGTGAGACGGGCTCTGACGGAAATTTTGGATTTAAGGTTGTATATCCTGAGGTCAACGGAAACGGTACAGTTGCGATCACTGTGATCAATCCTGCTGCTGATAAAGTTGTCATTCCTGATGTAATCGTTTATAAGGACGTTTCTTATAAAGTTGTCAGGATCGATAAACTCCAGTACGATCTGAAATACATGAAGTCCCTGGATATTGGCAAAAATGTTTTGACCATTGCCGATGGCGCATTCTCTAACTGCCCTGAACTTGAGACAGTAACAGGAGGCTACAGGCTTACAACGATCGGTGCGAAAGCATTTGAGAAGTGCCCGAAGCTTAAAGTCTTCAACATCACTTCCAAAACGCTCAAGAAGATCGGTGCTTTTGCTTTCAGCGGAGACACGGCTCTTACGACACTTGTTATCAACAAGACAACAAAACTTACAAAGTCCGGTGTTAAGAACTCTCTCAAGGGATCTTCCGTTAAGACTGTTAAGGTTAAGAAGTCCAAGGTCAAGAAGTTTAAGAAGATCTTCAAAAAGAAGAATTCAGGCAAAAAGGTTTCTGTAAAGAAATAAACCTTGATAAGAACGACAAGAGGGCTGCTCGGTTGAGCGGCCCTTTTTTATTTTTCGTGAATTACGGGACAATTTTGTAATATGCGTGTAATTTTCCGCCTGCAGTAGTAAACTATTGGGCGTTGGTGCTTTTTATTATTTATATAAATAGTTGGGGGAAATCATGAAACAGCTCAAAGTAACTTCCGCGCTGCTTTCAGCGGCAATGTGCATGTCCATGGTCATGGCACCGGTAACGGTAATGGCTGATGAGACAACTGCGACTGAGGAAACACAGATCGAAGAGACAGAAAAGCAGGAGACAAAAGAGAATGAAAAACCGGCTCCTAAGGAGACGGAGAAGCCTGCTGTAAAGGAGACAGAGAAGCCTTCTGAATCAGTTCCTGAAACTGCTGAAACTGAACCGTCAGTACAGAATAAGGAAAATGAAGAACCTTCAGAGTCCGAAAAGCAGGAGCCTGCTGAAACAGAGAAAGAGCAGCCTTCGGAGTCTGAAAAGCCGGAAAGCGAAGAAAAAGAGCCTGAAGAGGCTTCTGATCCTGAGCTTGAAGGTGAGGACTTTGCTGATGCTGCAGATGCGCTTGTTTCAGGTACTTGCGGAAAGAATGTTAAGTTTTCTCTGGCCGAAGACGGAACTTTGAAGATCTGGGGCAAGGGGGCAATGAATGGTTACGGTAGCGATAACCAGCCTTGGCATGAATATAAAAATCAAATTAAGAAAGTTATTATATCTAAAGGCGTTACTACAGTCGGTTCGCATGCCCTTTATAATTGTAATAACCTGACCAGCGTTTCGCTTCCGGGCACCTTAAAAGCCATTGGTTATTGTTCGTTCTGTTATTGCACAAGCCTGACAAAGATTGTTATTCCGAAGAGTGTAACTTCGATAGGAGAAGGAGCGTTAGCGAATTGTTATAATCTTGTCAGTGCCAATATTCCTAAAGGCGTAAAGAAGATCGATGTTGCTGTGTTTTATGAATGCCAAAAGCTGAAAAACATAGCGATCCCATGCAAAGTGAAGTCTATTGGCCGCTGTGCATTTTATAATTGTGACAGCATTACGGCGGTTAAGATTCCCGCAAGTGTTACTTCGATAGGCGAGGCTGCTTTTTACAATTGTGATGGGCTGACCGGCATTTCTATACCAAAGAGTGTTAAGACAATTGAAGCAGGAGCTTTTAAAAGCTGCGAGAACTTGAAAAAGGTTTCACTTCCCACAGGCTTGAAATCAATCGATTCCGAGGTGTTTTACGGCTGTGCTGAACTTACAAGCATAGCTGTTCCGAACGGTGTAACCGCGATCGGAAGCGAAGCTTTTTTCGGCTGCAAGAAGCTTACAAGTGTTTCAATCCCTGCAAGTGTCAGAACGATTGGAACGGCTGCGTTTTCCTTCTGCAGTTCTCTTACTGACGTTAAGATCCCGATCTCTGGATTATCCGAGATCGCCAACAGAGCTTTCTCCAATTGCAGCGAACTGAAGAACTTCAATATTCCGTTATCGGTCTTGAGTATCGGAAATTACGCATTTGAAGACTGCAAGAAGCTTGGTGATGTCTGGATCAGCAGAACATTAAGGAATAATCTGTATTCTGATGTTTTCAAGGGATGTACATCCATAAACCTTCAGACATATCCTTATTTGGCAGCAAATGATTTTATTGCTACCAGGTCTTATCTGTATATGGTTATGAATCCTCAGATCAACGGAACAGGTACTGTCTTGCTTGTCGATTGTGATCGTTCTTTGGAACGCGTAGTTATTCCCGCATACATTACATCCAATAACGTAAAATACAAAGTTACGTTGTTTGGACATGGCTTGTTCAGGAATAGTACGAATCTGAAAAGCATTGTTCTCGGTGCGAATATTGTAAAAATATGTGACTATGATTTCTCAGGATGCACAAATCTTGAATCAGTAACAGGCGGTTCAGGACTTAAGTCTATTGATACAAGAGCATTCGAAAAGTGCCCGAAGCTTAAAGTCTTTAACATCGCATCAAAGAATCTCGCGAAGATCGGAGCTTTTGCTTTTGCTGCTGACACAGGGCTTAAGACCGTTCAGATAAAGAAGACCACTAAGCTTACAAAGTCCGGTGTGAAGAATTCCATGAAGGGATCTTCGGTCAAGACAGTAAAGGTCAAGAAGTCAAAGGTTAAGAAGTATAAGAAGATCTTCAAAAAGAAGAACTGTGGTAAAAAAGTCAAAGTCAAAAAATAAAGGGGAGGAACTGAAATGAAACAGTTCAAAGTAACATCTGTTCTGCTTTCTGCAGCTATGTGCATGTCTATGGTCATGACACCTGTTTCGGTAATGGCTGATGAGACAACTGCGACTGAGGAAACACAGATCGAAGAGACAGAAAAGCAGGAGACAAAAGAGACTGAAATAACGGCTCCCAAGGAGAAGGAGAAGCCTTCTGTAATGGAAACAGAGAAGCCTTCAGTGAAGGAGACGGAGGAGACTCAGAAAGAAGAACCTGCTGAGACCGAGAAACTGGAACCTGAGGAAACTCAAAAAGAGGAGCCTGCTGAAACAGAAGAACAGAAGCCTTCAGAAGCAGAAGAGACTGAGCCTAAGACTGAAGAAACTGAGGTTAAAGAGCCTGAAACTTCAGAGCAGCCGGCTGCTGAAGCTGAAGATAAGAAAGAGGCTTTAAATGTCTTTGCTTCAGGCAAGTGCGGAAAGAGCCTTACCTGGACGATAAGTGATGATGGCGTATTAACCATCTCCGGTAAAGGCGCTATGTACGATTATTCGGATTACACTGAAAAGTTAGCACCTTGGTTACAAGGGGAAAACTATAATAAAGTCGAAAAGGTCGTTGTTTCCAAGGGTGTAACCACGATCGGAGCTTATGCTTTCTACTATTTGAATGCAACAAGCGTGTCACTCCCGGGCACATTAAAGAGCATAGGACACCATGCATTTAGATATTGTCAGAATCTGATAGAAATAGCTATTCCCTCAAGTGTAACCAGTATAGATGAATATGCATTTACCTGCTGCACAAACCTTATGAAGATCAATCTTCCCCAAGGCTTAACAAAGATCAGTGATGGTACATTCAATTACTGCTATAGCCTTTCTCACATTTCGATACCCGGCAAGGTAAAAACGATCGGTGAAAAGGCTTTCTCAGCCTGCAACACCCTTACGAGCGTCACTATCCCAAATGGCGTAACATTGATCGGTTTCCAGGCTTTTTCTTATTGTGATGAACTGGCAGAGGTTACTATCCCCGCCAGCGTAAAAACGATAAGCGGTCAAGCATTTGTCGGGGACGGAAAATTGGCTAAGCTTAATCTGCCTCTTTTCGGATTGGAAACAATCGGTGAATCCGCGTTTGAAAAATGCTATAGCCTCACATATTTTGTTGTCCCTTTTACCGTTACGGGCATAGGTGACGGTGCTTTTGCATGGTGCACGGGTCTTGGAAATTTCGTTATCGGCGAACACCAGAATTCTATCACCAACCAAAATGCGTTTTATAAATGTGATAATCTGAAAAAAACGGTACATAAAGTAAAAACGAAAGGTGAAACCTTTGTATTTGATGATGCCATTGAGTTAAAGGTTATTAATCCTGCAACAGACGGAACCGGAACGTTAGCGGTAATATCAGTTAATCCTGATCTGGAGACCATAGTAATCCCTGGTGTTATTACAGATAAGGTTGACGAAAATAACAGTTACAAATATAAGGTAACAAGCATACAAACAGGAAAGTATGCACCTTATTACGCTGCGACAACTAAGCTCAAGTCCCTCGTGATTGGTTCCAATGTCGTTTCGATCGAAGACAAGGCATTCTCAGGCTTCCCGAATCTGGTATCCGTTACCGGCGGTGCCGGACTTAAATCCATAGGCACAAGAGCATTCGAGAAGTGCCCAAAGCTTAAAGTATTCAACATAACATCCAAAGCACTGTGGAAGATCGGACCTTTTGCGTTTGCTCTTGATAAGAGTCTCAAGACCGTTCAGGTTAAGAAGACCACGAAGCTTGTCAAATCCGGCGTTAAGAATTCCATGAAGGGTTCTTCAGTCAAGACGGTAAAGGTCAAGAAATCAAAGGTAAAGAAGTACAAGAAGATCTTCAAAAAGAAGAACTGCGGTAAGAAGGTTAAAGTAAAGAAGTAAGATCCGATAAGATCGATAAGAGGGCTGCTCGATGAGCGGCCCTTTTAATATGCGGAAAAATCAAGGCAATTTTATAAGGTTAGTGTATTTTTCTACAGGCAGTAGTAAACTACGTCATGTTGGGTTTTTAGGTATTTATATTATTTGTGGGGGATTACAATGAAACATCTCAAATTAACATCAGCGGTGCTTTCCGCTCTGATGTGCATGTCTATGGTAATGACACCTGTCTCCGTTATTGCAGATGAAACGGAAACACCTTCCGAGACGCAGGCTGTTGAAACAACCGAGGAAAAAGAGCCGGAAGAATCAGACGAGACAGAAGACGAGACAACTGAAACCACTGAAGAAAAGCCGTTGGAATCTGAAGATCAGAATGAGGCTCTTGATGCTTATGTAGCTAAAGGGAAATGCGGTAAAAAAGTAAAGTGGACGCTGGATAAATACGGTACACTTAGGATCACCGGCAAGGGCGCGATGAAGAATTATTCGTCAATAAAGAATACTGATAGTTCTACTGCTCCGTGGTTCAAATATAAAGACAGTATTAGAAAGGTTGTCATTTCCAAGGGCGTGACTACTGTAGGCGAATATGCATTTTATTCTATTTGGGCATTATCTGAAGTATCTTTGCCCAATGGACTGAAATCAATCAACTGTTCTGCTTTCGAAAACTGCCCGATGTTAACAAAGGTTTCTTTACCCAAAAGTCTTAAATCTATTGACGCATATTCGTTCTATGGATGTAGTGGCATTTCTCAAATTGATATTCCTGGCGGTGTGACAAAGATCGGACAAAGTGCTTTTGGGCATTGTTATGCGCTAAAGAGTATTGTCATACCGCAAGGCGTTAAAAGCATAGAAGATTATACTTTTGTAGAGTGTTATGAGTTGGAAAGCGTTACGATTCCTTCAAGTGTAAAGTCGATTGGTTATCATGCGTTTTTCTGGTGCCAGAAACTTAAAACTGTAAATATTCCGATTGCAGGTCTGACCACCATCGGGCGCCAGGCATTTGTCTTTTGCCCGGGCCTTACGAAGATCGATATTCCTCTGTCTGTAACTGAGCTTGCTGAAGAAGCGTTTGTAAACTGTAAAAACCTTGAAGATGTTCAAATTAGCAGCATGCTTGTCGCTATAATGCCGGCTTCTGCTTTTAGTGATTGTCCCAAAAAGAACTTTGTCCGCTATAACTATGCAGCGACCGGGGACGACTTTGAACAGGATGGCTTCGAGTATGTTGTTACATATCCTGCAATTGACGGTACCGGCACGGTAAAGCTTTGTGCTGTTCCTTCCGATAAGGAATCTGTAACTGTCCCGGGCACTGTCGAATTCAAAGGCGTTAAATATAGAGTTTCAAGGATTTCATCTGCAGCATTCAAGAATCACACGGCTTTAAAGAGTGTGGTCATCGGTGAAAATGTAACAGCAATAGACGATACGGCATTTCAGGGTTGCACTAATCTGGTATCTGTAACCGGTGGAAAGAATCTTAAAACCATAGGTGCAAAGGCATTTGTAAATTGCAAGAATCTCAGTGTGTTTAAGATTACTTCCAAAACACTGTCCAAGATCGGTGCATACGCATTTTACGGTGACACAAGCCTTAAGACTTTGTATTTGAAAAATACGGTTAAGCTTACCAAGTCCGGTGTTAAGAAATCGTTAAAGGGATCTTCAGTTAAGACCGTAAAGGTTAAGAAATCCAAGGTTAAGAAGTATAAGAAGATCTTCAAAAAGAAGAATTGCGGTAAAAAGGTCAAAGTCAAGAAATAAACACATAGAGATGGCCGCCGGTATTGCCGGCGGTTTTCTTTTGCCATGTGAAATCTTGAAAGTTTTGTGCTATCATATATTAAACGTGTTTAATAATGGCACAGGTAATGGAACATAAGCAGCGTTTTCGCATATACATAGGCATAAGCATTATCTTTCTTCTGGGGCTTTTGGCGGGAAGTTTCTTTGATCTGCCCGTTGCAAAGGCTCTTTACATAGAGAACTTCATACCGGCCAGGGTCATAAGCTTCGTAGTGGCTTTTGCATTCTTTGAGTCATGTGTTTTCTTCATAGGAGTGTTGTTCAGGCATCTGCTGGTAATGATGGAAAGCCGCGCCAAGAAGATACTCATAACTGTTCTTTTCATATATCTGTTCATATCGACGGCTACGCTGGCAGGAGGGGAGATCCTTAATGATCCGCTGTTCGGTACTCTGTTTGCGGGTGCTGCAGGTACCTTCGGACACAGTTTTTTAGCGGGGCTCATCGTTTGCTGTCCTGTGTTCCTTGCAGGTATCTTTATCAACAGGGAGGAATGCCGCAAAGAAAACATAAGGGTACTGATAAAGCTGATATTCATTATGACCATGGCGTTCCTGCTCACGAAATACTTCAACTGCATGATAATCCGCCCGCATTACTGGCTTACGCTTCAAGGAAACGGTACTGATGTGTACACGGACTGGTACCATGCGGGAAACAGGGGTAGATTTTTGATGTCACTAAAAGACCTGATAACATCTCATCCGGGTTCGTTTACAAGCAGCCACGCAGCCTTTGCAGCACTTTTTCTGGTCGTGTTACCGTCCTGTTCGATCGTTTTCCCTAAGTTGAGGGATAAAGAGCGCCTTCTGATGCTGATCGCAGGCATACTTATCCTGCCCGTGATTTTCTGCAGGCTTATCTCGGGTGAGAACTATCTGTCAGATGTGTGTCTTGGAGCCTGGGCAGGCATGAAGCTCTGCATCTCTTTTAACGGCGTTAAGAAAAAGAAGACATCAAGGCTTAAGTCCCTGTTCAAAGGGGCTCGATGACGGGCTTATGTGCCTTGAAATAAACGGATTCCTTGAATCCCAGCGACTTCATGTATTCAACGGCTTCGCTCATGCATACTCCGAATGTGTCGGGTGTGTGCGAGTCAGAACCGAAGCAAATAAGCTTGCCGCCCATTTCCTTATATCTGTTGATGACGGCAGGGTCGGGGAGATGTCTCGTAAATCCCCTTTCCTTGTGCTTCTGGATGGATTTGGTGTTGATCTCGAGTGCCTTGCCTTTGGAGATAAGAGCCTCGAACATCCTGTCGAATTCTTTAGGGCAGTCCTCGTAAAGCACGAAGTTTTCAAGATTGTCCGTATATCTGTTGATGTAATCGTAGTGTGCAGCAACGTCGTAGTTGTCGCACTTTTCGCACATCTCGGCCATTATGCCGATGTATTCCCTGTGAAGATCCTTCTTGGGGAGCTGGTAGCATTCGCGGTCGACATAGAAATCCTTGCCCCTGAACAGGTGGTTGCTGAGCAATACAACGTCAAAAGGGTAGGAAGATGCGATCCTGTCGATCTCTTCTGCCACATGGGTCTGATAGCCGAATTCAATGCCCATGAGGAGTTCCATTCCGTTTGCGGCGGCCTTTTCGCGCCAAGAAGGGAATGTATTCTCGTACTCTTTAAGGTCGAACATCCAGTTCAGGCCGTCATCGGGGTAGTCGAGCTCGTAGTGTTCTGTTATGCCGACACGGGTGCATCCTGCATTTCTTGCGGCTGTTAAGAGTTCATCTATTGTCTGTCCGGCATCAACGGAGAAGTGTTTTGTGTGGTTATGTCCGTCGGTAATCATAAAAGTCCCTTTATTTCAAAGATTTTATTTTTCTTTATGGTATCATAAGTTCATTAAGAAAGAGGTGATAATATGCCCAAGAAAAAAGAATCCAAGAAGATCAAAACAAGTGAGCTTTTTGCGGATTTCCCGAACCTTTATGAGACAGCGTCTGAAGACGACATGACAGCAACTTTTGAATTTGCCGAAGAATACAAGGCATTCCTCGACGATTCCAAAACAGAGCGTGAATTTGCCGCCAATGCGATCACTGCTGCCCAGGACTTAGGTTTTGTGGACATCGCAACAAAAGACACATTAAAGCCCGGTGACAAGGTTTATCAGAGCATCAAGGGAAAGGGCTTTGCAGCCGCAGTTATCGGCAAGAAGGGTCCTGCTGAAGGATTTAACATCCTCGGTGCCCACATCGATTCTCCCAGACTCGATCTTAAGCCCAATCCCATCTATGAGGACAACGATACCGTTTACTTCAAGACACACTATTACGGTGGCCTCAAGAAGTATCAGTGGACGACGATTCCTTTGGCTGTACACGGCGTTGTTTTCACGAATGACGGCAAGGCGCACCAGATCGTGGTAGGCGAGAAGGAAGAAGATCCCATTTTCTACATCACAGATCTCCTTCCTCATCTCGGCAATGAGCAGATGACCAAGAAGGCATCTGATTTCATTCCCGCTGAGGATCTCAACGTCGTCATCGGCGGAATTCCCTGCACTGATGACAAGAAGACTCATGAGATTTTCAAGGCAGGCGTTCTGAAGATCCTGTTCGAGCAGTACGGTGTTAAGGAGAAGGATTTCGTCTCTGCGGAGATCGAGATCGTTCCCGCAACACATGCAAGAGATGTCGGCTTTGACCGCGCTTATATCGCCGCATACGGCCACGACGACAAGGTCTGCGCATATCCGGCATTAAGAGCTCTCCTTGCCCAGGAGAAGCCCAAGAAGACCTGTGTATGCCTCCTTACCGATAAGGAGGAGATCGGATCTTACTCTAACTCAGGCGCTACTTCCAACCTTTACGAGAACTTCCTTATGGAAGTATTTGCAAAGGCTGAGGGCGGACTCGATAAGTTCAACATGCTCAAGTTCCGCAAGGCTCTTGCTGCAACAAAGATGCTTTCAACGGACGTAACCACAGCTTACGATCCCAAGTACGCTTCCGTTTTCGAGAAGAACAACACAGCATTCATGTCTCACGGTCTCAAGATCGAGAAGTACACGGGTGCAAGAGGCAAGTCCGGATGCTCTGAGGCTACTGGTGATTTCATCGCTGAGATCACTGACATCTTCGAGAAGAACTCCATCCCGTGGCAGACGGGCGAGCTCGGCCGCATTGATGCAGGCGGCGGCGGAACGATCGCTGCCATCATGGCAAAGCTCGGCATGGACGTTGTCGATATGGGCGTGCCCGTATGGTCAATGCATGCCCCTGTTGAGGTAATCTCCAAGATAGACCTTTACTATCTGTACCTCGGATATAAAGCATTCATCGAGAACATCGGATAATGACTAAGCAGAGAACGGTAGAGTACAAGACTGCGATCAAGAACAGCGTCGGAAGGATTGTTGTCTTCGGACTGCTCGTTATTGCACAGATCATTGGCTTTATCGTTCTTCTTACTTATCTCGGACATAACTTCCCACCGGTTGATATCATCACGCGAGCTGTCGCTCTCATAGTTGCGGTAGGTATCAACGGAAGGGACCACAACGGTGTCTTCAAGCTCATCTGGGTAATAGTCATCCTGATAGTTCCGATCCCGGGACTTCTGTTCTACATGCTCAACAACTTCAGCAGTTCCAAGCATAAGATCAAAAAGCGTCTCGAGACTGTGGACATGATGTTATTCAGTCATCTGAACTATAACGATGACATTTTTGATGAGTTCAAGAAAGAAGATCCCGCTAGATCTTCCAATGCCAAGTATCTGAGAAGATATTATTTCCCGATCTATGAAGGCACGGACATCAAATACTATCCGGTTGCTTACGACTGCTTTAAGGCACAGATCGAGGATATTAAGAAGGCTGAGAAGTTCGTTTATCTCGAATACCACGCTATCGAGACAAAGGTAGCTTTTGAGCCTCTCCATGAAGCGCTTAGGGAAAGGGCAGCGGCAGGCGTTGACTGCAGAGTCCTGTACGATGACGTCGGCTCATCCGTTTTCATCAACCATAATTTCGTAAGGGTTCTGGAGTCTGAAGGCATCAAGTGCAATGCGTTTAATCCCGCGTATCCGCTGCTTTCGCTTTTCATGAATAACCGTGACCACAGAAAGATCACGGTCGTCGACGGCAAGGTGGGCTATACCGGCGGATACAACATCGCAGATGAATATTTCAACATCGTAAATCCGTTCGGACACTGGAAAGACAACGGCATAAGGCTTGAAGGTCCCGCTGTTCAGAGCCTTACCGCGATGTTCGTAGAGATGTGGAACTTTGCCGACCTGAAGCGTAAAGACTATGACATGATGGCTTTTGAAGCCGTTAAGCTGGAGCCGGTGGAGGGCGCATCGGGTTATTGCGTTCCTTACTGCGACAGCCCTTTGGATAACGAACCTGTCGGTGAGAACGTATATCTCAACATGATCAACAACGCGCAGGAATACTGCTGGATCATGTCGCCTTATCTCGTTCTGTCGGACGAGATCGCAAGGGCACTTCAGATCGCTGCAAAGAGAGGTATCGACGTAAGGGTAATGACTCCGGGAATTCCCGATAAGAAGCTCACATACGGCGTTACGAGATCGTACTACAACATGCTCATCAATGCCGGCGTGAAGGTCTACGAATATGCTCCGGGATTCAATCATTCAAAGACGTTCCTGTGCGATGGCAAGTGCGCGGTCGTAGGTACGATAAACCTTGATTTCAGAAGCCTTTACCACCACTTCGAGAATGCGGTTTATATGTACAGGACCGACTGCATTATGGACATAAAGAAGGATTTCGAAGAAACATTTGCCGTGTGCCGTAACGTTACCGATAAATACGGCATCAGGCCTAATCTGTTTGTCAGGTTCTATAAGTCGATATTAAGGCTTGTGGCACCTTTGATGTAAGAAAGTGAGGAAACAATGTCTGTAAGATTCTACAACTGCAGAATTCTTTCGATGAAAGACAGCAACATAACCGAAGGCGAGCTCTGGACCGAGAATGACAGGATCAGTTATATCGGCCCCAAAGCTGATACAACGGGAAAGACTTTTGACCGTGAGATCGACTGCAAGGGAAATATCCTGATGCCCGGTCTCAAGAATGCACACACGCATTCGGCGATGACTTTTTCAAGGTCTCTGGCTGATGAGTACTGCCTCAATGACTGGCTCCACAAGGCGATATTCCCGAGGGAAGCAAAGCTTACTCCCGAGCACGTTTACTGGTTCTCCAAGCTTGCTTATGCGGACTATCTCGCAGGCGGTATCACGGCATGCTTCGACATGTATTTCCACAAGGAGGATAATGCCAAAGCAGCAGTGGAGACGGGCTTCAGACACGTATTCTGCGGAGCAGCCAATGATTACGGCGGATTTGAGGATCTGGAAAGATACTATAACGAGCTTAATGCCTACAACCCTCTGGTCTCATTCATCTACGGATTCCATGCGGAATACACGACATGTGAAGATAATCTCAAGTTCATGTCTGAGCTTGCTCATAAGTACAAGGCTCCCGTATTTGCACATATCTCAGAGACCGCTGAAGAAGTAGAAGGATGCAAGGAAAGATACGGAGTTACACCCGCAGTTCTTTTCGAAAAACTCGGCATCTACGATTTCGGCGGAGGCGGATTCCACTGCGTTTGGTTCAGTGATGAAGACATGGAGATCTTCAAGAAGAGAGGTCTCTGGTCCGTATTTAACGCATGCTCAAACCTCAAGCTCGCAAGCGGCATCACGCCGGTTTACAAGTTCATCGAAAACGACATGAACATCGCTGTCGGAACTGACGGCGCTGGCTCAAACAACGCGCTTTCAATGTTCAGGGAGATGTATCTCGATACTGTCCTTTCGAACGTTGAAACAAAGAATGCTGCGGCTGTTGAACCGTATAAGATCCTCAAAGCAGCTACATCAGGCGGAGCGCTTTGCATGGGCCTTAATGACTGTGATGTTCTCGATACGGGCAAGAAGGCAGACATTACCATGATCGACATGAACAAGCCCTGCATGCAGCCAGAGAACAACATCGTAAGAAACCTTGTATACAGCGGTGACAATTCGATCGTTAAGATGACCATGATCGACGGTAAGATCCTTTATGAGGACGGTAAGTTCTCAAGCCTTGACCTCGGTGAGGTCATCGCCGAGTGCAATAAATTCAAGAAGGATCTCGCCTGAACATAAATGAAACTCATATTCGATCACATCGGAAAGTATAAAGCAGCTTCGATCTTAAGCCCTGTGTTTAAGCTTCTTGAAGCATGCTTTGAACTGACCGTTCCGCTTATCGTGGCGGGCGTCATAGACAACGGCATCAAGAAGGGTGACATGGGCTATGTCTGGTCTCATGTGCCGATATTGGTGCTCTTTGCAGTAGTTGGTTTTATCAGCGCCATTACTGCTCAGTATTTCGCGGCGTATTCAGCGTGCGGTATTTCGTCCGGCATTAGAAAGAGCCTGCATGACAAGCTCCAGACGCTTTCGATAAGCGATTACGAAAAGATCGGTTCATCAGGAATAGTCACGCTCCTGACGTCTGACGTCAATCAGATCCAGACGGGCATCAACCTGTTCTTAAGACTCCTTCTGAGGTCTCCGTTCATCGTCGTCGGCGCATGCATAATGGCAGCTGTCGTAAAGCCTTCGATGGCTCTGATATTCGTTCTGTGCACGGCTCTTCTTGCTGTCGTTATCGCGCTTAACATGAAGTTTTCGATCGTCCGTCACAAAGAGGCGAGAGAAGGACTTGATGACCTCGTAAAGAAGACTGCGAACGGCATTTCAGGTGAACGTGTAATCAGAGGGTTCAACAAGACCAATGACGATTATGCAAAGTTTGAAGAGAAGAGCAGAAAGCTTAACAGTGCGCAGACAAGGGCCGCTGACTTTGCAACCTGGCTCAATCCGCTTACATATGCGACGGTCAATCTTGCGATCTGTTTCCTGATCTACAGAGGTTCTCTGCATTTTAATGCCGGCACGCTCACGGACGGTCAGGTCGTAGCTCTCTATAACTACATGTCGCAGATCCTGATCGAGCTCGTCAAACTCGCAAACCTCATCGTATCCGTTTCAAGGGCCTATGCGTGCGTTAAGAGGGCAGAGGTCCTCATGGACATAAAGAGCACGGCAAACAACGGTACGGCCGTTCTGCCTTCATCCAGGGCGCTTTCAGTAACCCTTAAGAATGTCTCTTTTACTTATCAGGGTAACAACGAAGAATCAGTAAAGGATTTCTCCATAGACATCAAGCCCGGTGAAACGGTCGGCATCATCGGAAGCACCGGCTGCGGCAAATCAACTGCGGCTTCGCTCATTGCGGGCATGTATGACGCGCAGCAGGGCGAAGTGCTGATAGACGGCATCAACATCAAGGAAATATCAGCTTCCAGCATGGCGGATTCCGTCGGCATGAGTCTTCAGAAGACAAGGCTTTTCAAGGGTTCGCTTAAAGAAAACATCTCGCTCGGAAGGACTACGCTTACTGACAAGGATATCGATGAAGCCTGCAGACTTTCGTGCAGTGACGATGTTGTTGCTTCAAAGAAGGAAGGACTTGATTACGTTATATCAGACGGCGGCGCGGGTCTTTCCGGCGGACAGAGGCAGAGAATAGGAATCGCAAGGGCATTGGCCGGCAATCCGGGCCTTATAATTCTCGATGACTCAACATCCGCACTCGACTGGGGAACAGAGAAAAGATTGCTCAACAACTTGGGTTCCATCGAGATCAAACCCACCGTCATCCTTATCTCACAGAAGGTAAGGACATGCATGAACTGCGACAGGATAATCCTTATGGATGACGGTAAGATCGAGGCCGTTGCTCCTCATGAAGAACTGCTTAAGATATCTGAAAACTACAGGTACATGAATTCTCTTCAGATGAAGGGAGGCGCACATGAATAAGAAGAACTTAAAGCGCCTTTTCTCATATCTGAAGGGTTCATCAGGACTTGCAATTATGTCCGTGATAATAGGACTTCTCTATGGTGCCGCAACTGTTGCGATACCTTATTTTGCGGGCCGTGCGATCGACAGTCTGGGTGATACGGACCGTCTCGTAAGACTCATAATCAACATCGTGTTCCTGCTCGTAATAGCAGCGCTTCTGCAGTTCCTGCTGATCAAGATGAACAATAGGATCGCATACACGATTGGATTAAGACTCCGCAATGCCGCTTATGCGAAGATGCACAGGGTAAAGATGAGCTACATCGACAGGACTTCTGCAGGAAGCCTCCAGAGTCTCATAATCAGCGACGTTGAGACTGTTTCTGACGGCATGCTGTTATTCTTAAACCAGTTCGCATCAGGCATTTCAACGATCCTTATCACGCTCGCGGTAATGTTCATGATCAACTGGAAGATATCGCTCATAGTCGTTGTTTTTACGCCTGTATCGATCGCTGTTGCATCATTCATCGCAAAGGGCTCATACAAGTCATTTGCCAAGCAGTCAGAGATCAGGAGCAGACAGACCGCGTTCTCGGCAGAATCGGTAAACAACTTCCGCGAGTGCAGGCTCTATGACGTTACCGATGTCAGGATGAAAGGATTCGATGAGATTAATGAGCAGTATAAGGCTACAGCAACAAAGGCAACGTTCCTGTCCTCCATCAGCAATCCGTCATCCAGATTTGTCAATGCGCTGATATACGCAGGAGTGGTCCTCACGGGCTGCTTTGCGGGAATCGGCGGTACGATTACCGTAGGTGCGCTGACATCGCTCCTCGCGTATGCAAACCAGTTCATGAAACCGTTCAACGATCTGTCTGCTGTATATACGGAATTGTCTGACAGCTTTGCTTGTCTTAACCGTGTTTTCGAGCATCTGGACAGCCCTGAGATCCCACAGGAGACTGTATCAGCGGAACTTCCCGACAAGAACGTTCAGTTCGACATCGAGTTCAAGAACATATCGTTCTCTTATGTTCCGGGAAGGCCTGTCTTAAAGGACATTTCATTTAAGGTCGGTAAGGGCGAATCCTTTGCGATCGCAGGTCCAACGGGATGCGGAAAGACAACGCTCATCAATCTTTTGATGCGTTACTATGAGCCTGATTCAGGCGATATCCTGATCAACGGAAGATCGATCAAAGACATTCCGAGATCAGAGCTTCGCCACTACATCGGATTCGTTACGCAGGACACCTGGCTTTCCGATGACACGGTAATGGAGAACATCAGGTTCTCGGGCCCTCACATAACGGATGAGCAGGTCTATGATGCATGCAAAAAGAGCGGCAGCGATTCTTTCATCAGAAAACTGCCAAAGCGTTATAATGAGATGATCGATAACTCCAGAGACGATATCTCTGAAGGTCAGAAGCAGCTTCTTACGATAGCAAGGGCAATGGCTTCGGATCCTTCGATCATGATCCTTGACGAGGCGACGTCATCAGTCGACGTTGTAACCGAAGACCGTATCCAGAAGGCCGTAAGGGAGCTTCTGCACGGCAGGACGAGCATAATAATCGCGCACAGGCTCTCGCAGATCACGAACTGCGACAAGATCGTCGTCATTGACGGCGGTATGGTGTCTGAGATCGGATCTCACGAAGAGCTTATCGCGAACGGCGGATTCTACAGCAAGCTTTACGCTTCGTACATATCCGGATAAGGAGTAAAAATGGGCAACTATAAGTTTGAAGAATTCAAAGAATACATTAAGGGCAGAAAAGCCGCTGTTATCGGTATCGGCATTTCAAACACGCCTCTGATCAAGTGGCTTATCTCACTGGGATGCATCGTGACCGCATGCGACAAGAATACTGAAGAAGATCCTGTCCTCAAGAAGAATATCGATGCACTGAAGGAAGTATCTCCCGATATCAGATGGTCTCTTGGTGAATCTTATCTGACTCACCTTAGAGATGATCACTATGACATCGTTTTCAAGACACCCAAGATGAGGTTCGAAACACCTGAACTTCAGGCTTTGAAGGAGGCAGGCTCGATTCTTACGACCGAGATGGAACTGTTTATGAACCTGTGCCCCGCAGAGATATTCGCGATCACCGGTTCAGACGGTAAGACGACTACAACAACTCTTACTGCCGAGATACTTAAGCAGGCAGGATATAAGGTCTGGATCGGCGGAAACATCGGAACGCCTCTGCTTGACCGTATCGCAGAGATCGAACCTGACGACAAGGTGGTTCTTGAGCTTTCATCGTTCCAGCTCCTCGGAATGAGCACTCCGGCTGACGTTGCAATCGTAACGAACATCACTCCGAATCACCTCGATTTCCATAAGGACTACGATGAATATATCCAGGCGAAAGTCAATGTTTTCAGGAATCAGGGCCCTGCAGGAAAGATCGTCATCAACGCAGGCTGTGATCTGACTTACGAGATGAAAGATATCGCAAGGGGAAGGGTAAAGCTTTTCTCCGCGAACAAAGGAAAGGTAATGAGGACTGATTCACCTCTTTATCCGCGAGCTTATACCGAGGACGGAAGGCTTGTTTATGAGGAGAACGGAGACATAACCGATATCTGCGGAATGGATGAGATCTTCATTCCGGGACTCCATAATGTTGAGAATTTCCTTGCCGCAACATGCGCAGTCATCGACTATGTAAAGCCTGAGGACATCGCGTATGTAGCCAAGAATTTCAAGGGCGTACAGCATAGGATCGAGTTCATCAGAGAGCTCGACGGCGTAAGGTGGTACAACTCTTCGATCGATACTTCTCCGAACCGTTCGCTCAATACGATGAATGCGCTCGCGGCAAGAAAAGAGAAGGGTGTGCTCATCTGCGGCGGAGCAGACAAGAAGTGCATCTACACAAAGCTCGGAGACGCCATCCTCAACGTCTGCGACAGGATAATTATCTACGGTTCAAACGCTGATCTCGTAACTGATATCATCGCGAAGGAAGCTAACGGCCGTAAGTATGAGATCTACAGGATCCCCGATAAGGAAGGCGATGTTTACGAGTTCCCCAAGACACGTGACAACGTTGTAAATGCCTATAAGGAAGCGATCAGCAAGGCAAGGGAATGGGCTAAGCCCGGTGAGATAGTCATCATGAGTTCCATCGGTACGTCTTACGATCATTTCAGGCATTTCGAGCACAGGGGCGACATGTTCAAAGAGCTTGTCAACGGACTCGAGTGATCAGATGAAGAAGTTCATATCATTAACTGCAGCACTGCTGTGTCTTAGTATGCTTTTCGCGGGGTGTTCCGCCGGTAAACCGGCAGAGACAAGCGCAATGTCTACGGTGACAGAAACAACTGCTGTCTCAACTTCAGAAAGCACTTCTGAAAGCAAGAAAAAACGGGTGTATCCGGATAACTGCATCATTGATCCGACGGTATTAGACAGACTTGATGAGAGTATCACTCTAGATTTCAAGGACAAGACCATAATCGAGACAGGAACCGTAAACGGCCGCAGATACTCATTTACGATCGATCTTACAAACTGGGCAGGAAATACAACTGCAGATCAGATAGGTGAGCTCTCAAGGCTTTTCTGGCAGGTGTATCCTGCGCTTTACGAGCGCTTTGGAACACTGTCAAATGCTCCTGTTGATGTTGTGCTTCTTATCGAAGACAGCGGTTATGAGATAGCTGAAGCATGGGAGAACAAAGTCCATCTTCACGACATGTGGCTTTGCAATAACCATGAGGATTTTGACTGCATAACGCATGAACTTGCGCATGTAATACAGTGCGGCTGGGACGGTGAAAGACTGGAATACAGCAGCTATATTGAGCGTTTTGCTGATTACTGCCGATTTATTTACTGCATGGATAACGGCGGGTATAACGATAGCGGATGGACACTTCAGACCGTAACTGATGAACCTGACCGCGAGTCTTCCGTAAGATACCTTGTATGGCTGGACTATAAGCTTTCAGGACCTGACAGGGATTTCATGAAGGATTATTTCCTTGTATGCACAAAAGGCGAATATGCATCTTCTGACTGGAAAAAGGCCTGGAAGAAACTCTTTCAGGGTACTGAATTTGAAGGCAAGTCCGTTGATGAAGTGTGGAATGAATTTGCAAAATCTGATTTTGCGGGACTTTCATCAAATGCTGAGCGTGGAGAAACATCAGAACTTCTTGCAAAGTCTAATGTGAGAAAAAAGATCCGGAATTTGAGATAAGAATCAGTTAGCAACCGCTTTTAACGGGTGTATAATATTTTCGCAGAAATATTTTATATTTCGGGATGGAGGGTTGTGAAATGAAGAAGCTAAAGATCACTTCAGCGCTGTTATCTATTGCAATGTGTGTTTCAATGGTAATGCCACCTGTTGGTGTTTTTGCTGACGAAACGCCTGAGCCTTCAGAAACGCAGACCGTCGAAACAACTGAAAAACTGAAACCCAAGGAAACAGAAAAGCCTTCACAGGCCGAAACCGAGAAACCTGCTGTAAAGGAGACGGAGAAGCCGGCTCCGGCGGAGACTGAAAAACAGGAGCCCGCAGAAAGTGCAAAGCCGTCTGAAACGGAAGAAAAACCTGCTGAAACTGAAAAGCAGGAACCTGTTGAGACAGAGGAACAGAAACCTGCCGAAACTGGAGAGCCTGTACCCGCTGAAACAGAAAAGGAAGCTCCTGAAGAAACAGAAACCAAAGAGCCTGAAGCTGAAGTTAAGAAAAAAGCGAAAGACACTTATGATTCAGGAACTTGTGGTAATGATGTTACATGGCATTGGGACCATAATGGAACAATAACTTTCAGCGGTTCAGGAGAAATGACATCTTATGATAGTGCTGCCGGAACTCCTTGGAACGAGTTTAAATCCAAGATCACGAAAGCGGTTTTCGAGGGCTCTATTACTTCGATCGGATCTAATGCTCTCAGCAACTGCACCAAACTTACGGATGTTACGATACCTTCTTCGGTAACAAGGATCAAAGCCAGTGCTTTTGAAGGGTGTACAAGCCTAAAGAGCATTACTATCCCGGGCAACGTAAAGATTGTTGAAAATGATGTCTTTTCAGGTTGTAAGACACTTTCAAATGTTACTATTGAAAAGGGTGTCGATGAATTAGGAAGAAAAGCTTTTTGTGAATGCGTAAAACTTACAGCAATAACTTTACCTGATTCAATTACTACTTTGGGCGATTATTGTTTTGGGTGGTCTGGACTCACCAGCATTACGATCCCCCGCAGTTTGGAGTCTACGGGCTACAGCACTTTTACATATAGTGCTCTTAAGAGCGTTACTATCAGCGACGGAGTTAAGATGATCGGCAATGGATCATTTTCCTGGTGTGAATCACTTGAAAGTGTAAAGATACCGGATTCTGTAACCTGTATCGATGGCTTTGCATTTCAGGGCTGTTTCCCCCTGAAAAATGTCACTATCCCATCGGGCGTAACAGAGATCGGCGGATATGCTTTTTCCCTTACAGCGATCTCAAGCATTAAGATTCCTGACGGAATTAAGAGGATCAGTGATTGCGCATTTAGCGGAACCTGTCTTGAAAGTGTTACCATACCTGATGGTGTAACTGAGATCGGTCCCGGTGCTTTTGAATACTGCTTGAGTCTTAAGAGCATAACGATCCCGAAGAGTGTCACATATATTGATGAAGATGCATTTGCTAATTGTTATTACCTGACGGATGTGAATTATGAAGGTGCTCAGGATGATTGGGATAAGCTTACAAAAGAAAAAGGCAATGATTGTTTGCTTACTTCAACGATTAATTTGAAAGATGGTACAACAATACCCGCTAAAATGATCGACAATCAGATGAAAGTAAGCGGGAAGACTGCCAAGGTCAAGTATAAGAAGCTCAAGAAAAAGAGTCAGAAACTTTCGATCGGACAGGTAATGACCGTACGTGACTGTCAAACAGTGCTTTCTTATAAGATCACAAGCGTGAAGCGCGGAAAGTCCAAGAAGTACAAGAAGTATTTTAAGATAAATTCTAAGAACAGTACGATTACCGTTAAGAAGAAACTCAAAAAAGGAACATATAAGATCAAGTGCAAAGTTACTGCTCCGCAGCTTGGAAAGCTGAAGTCTGCTACAAGAACTGTAACGTTTAAGATCAAAGTCAAATAACACTAGTCAAAAGCCTTGAAAGGTTGACCTTTCTGCTTTGGTTGTGTTAAAGTAACCGAAATTGAATAAATAAAGCGATGAAGGGGAATAGTACTTCATCAGGCGTCTTTACAGAGAGTCTGCGGGTGGTGTGAGCAGATAAGAGGCAAATGAAGGAACTCGCTCCGGAGCATTCGGTTGAAAGCCTTGCGGCAATTAGATTTGAACGGACTTGTCCCACGTTAGAGGGACACAGATATCGGATCAATTCCTGTATCGGTTGAGTGCACAGCTTGAGCTGTGAAATAGAGTGGTACCGCGAACGCCCCTTCGTCTCTATGTTTGAGACGAGGGGGCTTTTTGTTAGGTACAAGGAGGTGCCGGGCATGAACAGTAAGAAATATGAGGCTTATCCTACAGTCCCCATGACTGAGCGTAAGTGGCCGACCAGAGCGATCAAAGAGGCTCCGATATGGTGCTCTGTTGACCTGAGAGACGGCAACCAGGCATTGGAAGTCCCCATGACACTCGACCAGAAGGTCGAATTCTTTGAATTCTTATGTGAGCTCGGCTTTAAGGAGATCGAGATCGGTTTCCCGGCTGCATCCGAAACCGACTATAATTTCTGCCGTCATCTGATCGATAACGATCTGATTCCTGACGGTGTTGCGATCCAGGTACTGACACAGTCGAGACCCCACATCATAGAGAAGACGATGGAAGCGGTAAAGGGCTGCAAAAGGGCCGTCATCCATCTGTATAACTCCACGAGCACTCTGCAAAGAGACGTCGTTTTCGGATTTGAACCCGAAGACTGCATCGATCTGGCAGAAGTCGGAGCAAGACTGATCAAAGAGCATATTTCCAAGGATGAAAGCGGCACCGAGTTCATCCTCGAGTATTCGCCTGAGAGTTTTTCTTCGACGGAGCCTGAATTTGCAGTGCGTATCTGTGATGCCGTTTTAAGCATCTGGCAGCCTACGGAGGAGAATAAGGTCATAATCAACCTGCCCGAGACCGTTGAATACCAGACGGCTAACGTTTTCGCGGACCAGGTCGAGTATTTCTGCACGCATACAAACTGGAGAGACAAGATAATAGTATCTCTGCATACGCATAACGACAGAGGAACCGCAGTTGCGACTTCCGAGTTCGGCCTGATGGCAGGAGCTGACAGGGTGGAGGGCACTCTGTTCGGCAACGGCGAGAGGACCGGAAACGTTGATATCGTTACGCTCGCCATCAACATGCTGATGCTGGGTGTTGACCCGAAACTCGATTTTTCCAACATGAACCGTGTGATCGACGTTTACGAGGAATGCACCGGAATGAAGGTCGAGGCAAGACATCCCTGGGCCGGAAAGCTCGTGTTTACAGCGTTCTCGGGCTCACATCAGGATGCGATCAACAAGGGCAGGAAGAAGATGGAAGAGCGCCATTCGACAGTTTGGGCTGTTCCTTATCTGCCCATCGATCCGGCGGATGTCGGACGCGAATACGAGCCCATCATCAGGATCAATTCGCAGTCGGGAAGAGGCGGTATCTCTTACGTCATGGAGAAATACTTCGGTGTTCATCTGCCGAAGAGCTTCCAGCGTGATTTCCTGCCTGTCGTCAAAGCTGCAACCGAGGAGGGCGGCAGCGAGAACGAACTGCTGCCACAGCAGATCTTCGACCTGTTCGACGACAAGTACATCAATGTTCTGGAGCCTTACGGCCTGAAGAACTTCTCCGAGTCTCAGGACAGCGAGCAGATCTCCACAGTCGAAGCGCTCATTACGGACAACGGAGAGGAAGTTTCCATCAGGGGAACCGGAAACGGTCTTCTCGATGCTTTCGTAACTGCGTTTAAGACTTATACCGGTGTTGATTTCGAGATCAGCGACTATTCCGAGCACGCTATGAAGAGCGGTTCAGACTCCGCGGCTATCACATACATCGAGATCGTCAACCTCGAAAACGGCGAAACCTACATCGGCGCGGGCGTTTCAAGCTCCGTCACGAAGTCTTCCGTACGTGCCGTAGTTTGTGCATACAACAGAATGATAAAAGTGATAAGATAAAACGATCAAATTTTCGTTTGGAGTCTTAAACTTTTATGTGGGATTATTTTGTAGCCTTTATTTTCGGCGTTGTTGAGGGAATCACTGAGTGGATTCCCGTAAGTTCTACGGGCCACATGATCATATTGAACGAGTTCCTGAAGCTCAATGTTTCACCGGAATTCTATGATCTTTATCTCGTGGTCATACAGCTTGGCGCGATACTGGCCGTCATGGTCTTTTTCTGGTGGGATATCTGGCCCTTCGGCGTCAAGCGCAACAATCATCCGCTGTCTGATTCAGGCATTGGCCGCTGGATAATGAAGGATAAGTTCATCATGTGGTTCAATATCCTCGTGGCATGCATTCCCGCAGCCATCGTGGGCGTTCTTTTCGATGACTGGCTCGACGAGCATCTTTATAACTACGTTGTCGTAGCACTGGCTCTTATCGTTTTCGGTATTGCTTTCATCGTTGTAGAGCACATCATGAAGGATAAGGAGTTCAAGATCAAGACGATAGGCCAGATCAACTGGGGTCATGCTTTCATAATCGGAATGTTCCAACTTCTTGCTGCGATCTTCCCGGGCGCTTCAAGATCAGGTTCAACTATCGTTGGATCCCTCGGAATGGGCATCAAGCGTGAGGCTGCAGCGAAATTCACGTTCTTCCTTGCGATTCCCGTCATGTTCGGCGCAAGCCTTCTCAAGATCGTTAAGTTCAAGGGAGAAGTACAGAGCAACGAGCTTGTTCTTCTTGGTATCGGAATGGTTACGGCTTTCGTCGTCAGCCTTTTTGTCATCAAGGCTTTGATGAGCTTCATCAAAAAGCACGGTTTCACATGCTTCGGATGGTACAGGATCGTTCTTGGAATCCTGGTTTTGATCCTCGGTCTGACAGGCGTTATCGGTTTTTAATGCACGGCACCATATTTAGCCGTTTTTTGTCCTGAAAAATCAGCCAAATCTGACAAGTATAACGCGCGCGTTATGCTATAATTTTATACTGAAAAATAATGCGTAGAGGTTTTTGGTCTTTTGCACACGTACATATTCAACAGCCGTGATGTGGCTGCTTACTTTAAATATTTCTCGGTTCCGAGCTATCTTGAAGTGTCTTACATGCAGTATATCTTCAATCTCGG
>JAEEGL010840342.1_pt1 | contig 26454 bp, 43 predicted proteins | sample 9134231 | NCBI WGS metagenome assembly JAEEGL01 (sample SAMN16246548, study PRJNA631951) | gut metagenome | biome: gut microbiome; feature: rumen; material: fiber-attached | host: Bos | place: Iran: Karaj | collected 2018-10
CATTATCGAGGTCGTCAACCAGCGAATCAACAAGGTCCACCAGAGAGATACTTCCATCTGCATGCATGATATTCGGGTCGTCCCACTTTATTCCACCTTCGCTCTCCTTGCAGTACCCTTCATCACAGAGATAGGAGAACGTTGCTTCATCGGACAGGACGACAAAACCATGTGCAAACCCCTTGGGAACGAAGAACATCCGCTTATTCTCACTGTTAAGGACTGCATACTCGAACTTCCCGAACGTCTCACTGTCCTCCCTGATATCCACCGCAAAGTCAACGACGCATCCTTCGGTACACCTCACCAACTTAGCCTGTGCGTGTTCGTCCCTCTGGAAGTGAAGTCCCCTGAGTACGTTCTTCACAGAGTGACTTTCATTTACCTGGAACGTATGAAAGTTGTATTTCCAGCCCGTCTTCTCGTTAAACGCCTTATCATTGAATACCTCATAGAAATATCCACGGTCGTCGTTGAAAACTTTCGGCATAATCACCAAAACATCCTCAATCATCGTCTTATCTATTACCATGGCATTTCCATATATTTCTCGTTATTTTTCTTGTACTCACCTGTCTTTATGCTATCCACCCATTCCTTGTTGTTAAGGTACCAGTCAATGGTCTTCTTGATGCTTCCGTCAAAGTCACACACCGGCCTCCAACCAAGTTCCTTCGTGATTTTCTGGTGATTGATGGCGTAACGGAAATCATGCCCAGGTCTTGCGTTCTCCACGTATTTGATGGTTTTCCTCACATCCTCCTGGTCCTTTCCTATCTTCTCGCATACGATGTCAATGAGGATGTTCACCAGGTCGATGTTCCTCAGTCCGAATCCTGAACCGATGTTGTACGCCTGTCCAGGAACACCCTTCTCAAATACCGTCTCAGCAGCACTGATAACGTCATCCATGTAAATCCATTCCCTTCTCTGCAGTCCCTTGTCATAAACGATGATTTCTTCCCCGTCTACAATCCTCTGTATCGTTGCCGGTATCATCTTCTCCGGGAACTGATATCCGCCATATACGTTGCAGCAGTGGCTTGTTATCACCGGCAATCCGTAGGTCTTGAAATAAGCGGAAGCGAAGATGTCTGCTGATGCCTTACTTGCACTGTACGGGCTTGATGGGTTGATTCTGGACGTCTCCGTAAAGGCCGGCTCAGTCTCATTCAGGAAACCGAACACTTCATCCGTAGAGAAATAATAGAAACGGTGCCCTTCAAATCCTCCGTTATGCGACCAGTATTGCCTTGCGGCCTCCAACAGCATAACGGTTCCGACGGTATTATTGAACAGGAACTCCATAGGGGCATTCAAACTCCTGTCAACGTGCGATTCCGCCGCCATGTGAATTACATCAGTCACAGCGTAATTGGCGAATACCATTGAAAGGAAAAGCTCATCCGCCACGTCACCATATTCAAACCTGTAATTCGGCTCATTCTCGATATCTTTCAAATTCTCCGCAACCCCGGCATATGACAGACGGTCAAGGTTGATGATGAGCCAATCCGGGTGTGTCTTTACGAGGTGCCTGACGAACTGACTGCAAATGAAGCCCATGCCGCCGGTCACCAATACTCTCTTTACATACTCCATACTTAGTTATTTTACTCAAATATACAAAAAAACCCGGAGAAAGTAAATGACTCACTCCGGATTTGTCCCAATATTTATTCCTTCTCAACTTCCTTTGGCTTATTTATACATCCCTTCAGGGGCTTCAAGGGCCAATCCTTTCTCAATCAAACCACGATAGTCAAAATGGTGTTCATTAAGCCAGTCAATATGGTAGTATTGGGGTGTGAATTGATTTTCTGTGTCAAATGTTCCCGTTTCAAACCTTTCTTGTAACCGTTTAGAAGTACTCTCTATATCTATATCAACTTGTGAGTGATATTCTTCCTTTTCCTCATCAGTCATACTTGACATCGGACGGAGATAAGGCTTAATATCATAGATGGTTTTATAGAGATTGTCATCCAAATCGCACTCACCATAATAGTTGCAAGATATGAGAGTGTGGATGTTGGGTTCTTCTTCATCATCCTCGCAACCCTCACAAATCTCCAGTTCCTCCGTTTCGTGCCAATCGACATACACAAATGTTACATAGGGAACTCTTCCACAAAGGTCTTTAAGTAATAGTTGTTTTTCTTCCTGTGTCATATATTTCCCTATAAATCTTTAATAACTCGCAATCCTTGCATTTCTCCTCCTGCGGTTCGCATTTCAGGTGGCAATGATACATCGCCACGTTATATTCCGCCTTGTCCATATCATTTACTGTTTATACATATCCTTCGGTGCTTCAAGTGCCAATCCCTTAGGTATTAAACCACGATAATCAATGTGGTGGGCATTGAGATAATCAAACCCTTTATCTGTTGTTACAACTATATCTTCCAAACCGATAGTTTGAATTGCACCTTTTGTTATTGCCTTCAATTCAATCCTTTCTTCAATCGTCATGCTCGACAGTGGACGGAGATAAGGCTTAATCTTTTCAATATCATCATAATAGTTTGAAAGAATAAATGGAGTGAGTGTTAATTGCTTCCATTCTTCAACTCTTGATACATCTACTATTACTCTATACGGCAACCTTGCACAAAGGTCAATGAGTAATAGTTGTTTTTCTTCCTGTGTCATATTCTAATTTTTTGGTATTACAATCAGCCATTCATCCGGCGTATAGTGGTCCAACAACGCCCTATTGTCTGTCCAATAAGAAGGATGGAGATAGACCTCACTTGCGCCTGCGGATTTCAATTCATCAGACAGCTCCTTCAGGTCATCAACGGAAATGAAGGTTGAGCCGCACATTTTTTTAATGAGTTCCTTCGGGTTATAATCAGTATCAGTATTAAGATTTGGGTCATTCACCCAGTCCTTTTCAGGGTCATACCCATCTGCTTCCAGAAAATCAGACACACCAATCCCCAGGACATAATACAGGTTGTCGCTATATTTCTCGTTCCTGGTTCTGTAAACCCTAACGCTTCTGTGTGTATTCTTTCTCTCGGACCAGTTATAGGCAATAGTCACATATTTGTCATAAGTACTGTCTATCATACTAATACACTTCCCAATAATTTATGCTTTTTACAAAAATCGTTAAGCGTCAGATTGTTATCTTCGAGGTCATCTAACTCATTACCATCTTCATCCAATGCAAAGTAATAAACATCGTAACCGTAATACTCCTCGAAGAACTCCTGCCAGTCAATCTCTGTGGTATTTTCTTCAATATAGTTGCTGAGTTGGTTTTCCATTTCTTCATCGCCCCACTGATTGATGGCAAAATCGACGAAGTTCTTATACCTCTCTTCAGACACCTCGCTGTATTGGTAAGCGTCTATGACGGCCGCATAAAAATTCTTTTTCCCCATATTAAAAATCTGTGTTAATTCTAAAATCATCGACAATCTTAATCTTTGTTTTAAGTTCGTCTTTCAGGTTTTTCTCAGCCGCATCTCTCTTTCTGCTATTAAGTACCCGATTTACATAATCATACGCACGTTTACGGGCATCTTCTGCAGAACCGAACTCTGGCATACAACGTTCATTCAATACGGGTGTCCAACCACCAAGAAACCAAGAAACTTTTCTGTAAAGAAAATATACCGACGACTTTCTAATGGTCTTAAGGTCATTGCATAGCTCAGCCGATGTTTCCTCCACGATTTTGAATCGAAATATGTCTTTGTTTTTCATATATTATCCAATTTTATTCAATGTACGTTTAATCCATTCCATTGAACTTCCTGGTGATTAAAAATCCTCGTAATTCGTTATCAGTATTTCCTTTCCTGTCATCTCCGCATTGGCCGTGACGTTCCTCATACCGTACGCAAACTCGAACGGAATGATGTTGAAATCCTTGTACATCTCCTTGACGTAATCGCAGTTGTCGTAGGTAATCATCCATTTATGAGGACACTTCTTTATCTCCTCTGCGAAACGCTCGTGGTCGAAGCCCTTATGCAGTTCTCCGTTCTTTCCATAAAGCGCGGACTTGGTGGCAGTGTAATACGGGGGGTCGAGGAAAATGAAAACATCCTCACCGGGAGCATTCAGCAACTCACTGTAATCCAAGTTTGTAATTGTTGTATCCTGGAGCAACGGGCCGATTTTCTCCAACCTGTCAATGGAAGATGGCGTAAACCTCTTGTCGAACGACTCCTGGGAATAGCCACCAGAAAGAGATGTGCCTGAGAATGTAGTTCTATTGATTGCGAAGAACGCTACTGCCTTGTCATGGGCGCCATACCCAGGGATTTCGGTTACCAATTTATCGTGAAGTTCCCTTCCCCGTCCGTCATATTCTTTCCGAATCGTCCGAACATCATCAGCCAAACTCCCAATGTCAAACTTCGCCTCGTCCCAGAAGCAGTAAAGGTCATAATAAAGGTCATTTACCCAGAACTTTGCATCAGGACGTTTCTGCTTGGCCGTCAGGAATACGGAACCACCACCAAGGAACGGCTCACGGTACTCCTTAAAGTCAGGCATAAGGTCTACCAATAACTCAGCAACCCTGGACTTTCCACCCGGATATCTAAGTGGTGTTTTGATTAACTTACTCATAGTCAATATTTTATCATTGTTTTTGCATTATTTTCATAGGGTGTGAAAATGAGCAAAAATGTTGGTAAGATTGTGATTATTAGCGTTTTAAATGTTTTTCCCACTTATGCTCCTGTTGGTACTCCCCGAAAAGCCCGAACCAGCACATTGAAGTGAATATCGGCTTATCCAGACCAAGTTCCTTTTTCAGTGCCGATGGCTTAAGGTTAAGGACCCCAGACTCAATCTCGTCACCGCACATGGTATTGACGGAGTAGTTCACCTGGGATTTACCGATGCAGCAGGCCAGAGATACCTTTACTGGCTGTTTATTGACCTTTGCATAGTTTATAGCCATTTGTCTTGCATAGAGGTTCAGTGTCAGGTCTGCCTTTGACCCATCCTTAGTCCACGGGCTTCCTCCGCCTAACTGGAACTCACCACCATAGAAATCAACGGCAAGTTTCCTACCTGTTATACCACAATCGGCGAAAGGTCCGTGCATCTTATAAATTCCGGTTCCATTGAGGATGATTTTAGGCATGAACGGCAAATCATCATGTTCAACCTCGTCATACCACCTCTCAATGCTCCGCAGGACTTTCTTGTATTCCTCATCATCACGACATGGTACGGCCGCAATTATCTGCACAATCCAATCGTGTTCCTCCAGTACAATCTCGGTCTTGATATCCAAACCACCAATACCCTCATCCTTGGCCTGGTTATAGAGCATGAAACAAAGGTTCTTGGCTAATGAATGAGATTTCGGCATCATAAACTCATCGCCATCCGGGTCTGCGTAGCCAAAGAAAATACCCTGGTCACCCCATCCGTCGGCACTTACACCCTGTCCAATCTCCGGGCTCTGGGCTGAAATGTCAATGTTAATAGTGATGCCTTCCGGATTTATCACATGGTCAAGTCCCCACTTCTCGGCATACTCCATTGTATAACCAATTTCATTCAATGCCTCTTTTACAAACCTAAGCATATCTCTCCTCAGGTCCACGGTACTTGTGATTTCCCCGGCGAGATAGACATTCAACCCCTTAACCATAACCTCTACGGCATACCTCACATTAGGGTCTCTCTCCACGTAACGGTCAAGGATGTACTCACTTATGTAGTCCGCTACTTTGTCAGGATGCCCAGGGCTAACATACTCACTAAATCTATACATAATCAAAAGTTTTTATAAATTATTCTCTCTGCAAATATACAAAAAACCCCTGGAAAAATAAAAGTTCTCCAGAGGTATTGTCTAAATAGATACTAATGTTTTTCCTCCGTGAGTCCAGTCATAATCCTTTCCGGCTTTCGCCACAGCCCTTCCAAACTGTCTCCTGCATTCTTTCAAGGAATATCTAACGGTTTTCGCCAGCCAGTCATATGATTTCCCATAAATGGATTCGGCTATTTTCGTCGCCTCTTCTTTATTTTCCTCAATGAAAGAACACGCCTGCCTCACCCACATAATTCTTTTGTAATATGCCGACTTCTTTGCTATTTCAAACTCGTCTCCTGGAAAATTAAGTTCTGAAGACATTATGTATGAATATGTTCCGTTTTCAAACGCCCTTGTTTCGAAATCATGCCACAAATAAATGGCATACCCTATGTATCGTTGCATCTTCGGAAGTCCGGTATTGGTTGCCTGCTTTGTTCCAATAATGTATATGTCCTGTTTTGTTTTTGAATTGAAGAATCCATCTTTCTTGGACATGAGCAATTCAAAAACGTGCTGGAGTTCGTGTTGGATTACCTCGCCGAGTTTCTCCTTCAATATCTTGCCATTGACGGTGAAACCATCTACTAATATGGCTTTATAATCAAAGTAAGTGACACCTTTATATGAATCTCTACCGCCACCAGGACAAAGTGACAGTTTAGGATAGTCAGTAAAAGACAATCTTATCACATATTCTTTGTCTGAAATAACAAAAGATGTGATGAAGAACCCGGAGGAATCATATTGTTCCATTATTGAATTCGTTATATCAAATGACAGGCGTTTAACTTTGTCACTAATACCGAGTTCTTCATTTATTATCTTCGTTATCTCACGGTTTTCCAGGAGAAGTAGCTGTTCTTTCGTCATGACATCTCCGAAATTAGTCAGCTATATATTCAAAGATGGTCAATGTAGTATCATCTGGCAATCCCTTTATAAACCTGTCGTAGTAGGTACTCATCCACTCGAACTGCGACACAGGGCAATCGTCAGCATCGAGCCAGATATCAAGGTCGTTAAGGAACGCGAACGCCCAGAATGAACTGCAACTCGTGACATATTCCTCCTTGTCCTTGAAATTCTCGAAGTAGTCCTGTTTGTCCTTCATGTTCCCATATACCTGTTTGTCCACGTCCGAAACCGGCTCAAGACCTTCCACACACATCTCCCAGGTACGCTCATACAAGTTCACGAATTCCTGGTTCATGTGGATTTGAGGCCAGTCAATGTCGGATTTTTTCGCTGAATAGGATGTGGTTCCGTCCTTCAGTAGAAACGGCTGCGAAAATGACCCTCCCCTGGTAATTGCTATGAATTTCCCATCCGGGTTCATCCTAGATATCGCATTCCCGTCCTCGTCAGTCTCATAACCAGCGATGAGGTCAGCATAAAAGTCATCGTCGGATTCGGTCTTGAGTTCCTGGAGTTGTTCCTCTGCATATTCCTTCGGCAGGTTGAATGCCTTTGGATTCTTGCAAATCTCCTCCCATTCCTTGATTTTCAGGTTCTTCAACTTCTCCGTATCCTCAACCCTGTATAATACGTAAGGCGGCACTTCTTTCAACGAGGAGAATTCGGTTACCCTCTCGTCAGCATCCTTACCGGCCACAATCAGTACTCTATGTTCTCTCATGGTGTATTCCTTCTGGTAATTTATTATTGTTGTATTCGTAAATCGCTATAATCCTCTGTGTTGCGAACTCCTTGGCCTTACGCTCTCCGAGACTCTTCTTGTTAATCCCGTACAACAGCATGAACATCTCCCGGTAGGTAAGTTTCTTCTTCCGCAACATAAAACAGACGAAACGGTACATCCACCCCCAGGAAGGGACAGATTCAATCTCCTCCCCGGTCCAGGCAATTTCTTCTTCTTGCTCCGCTGTCAGGTCCGGTACGTTATATTCAGTTCTTCCCATCCTGTTTCTTGAATGCATCCGTTAATTTATCCAGGCCGAAAAAATCCTTTGGAAGAAACTTTATGCACAATACAATCAGGAAAATCGTATCGACAACAGGGGTGCACGTCAAAACTATCGGCCAAAATGTCATATCACGGTTAACAACAAATACCCATACATATAAGCCTAAAACCAAAGATGCGAACCATAAAACTATCGCCACCCAAAAAATAACTAACCCTATCATATTTTTCTTATCTTAAAACGTCAGTGAAATGACAGTATTCTATCTCGAACTTCAAAAACCTGAATCCGAGTTCAAAGAAATGGTCTGCCTTCTTAACAAATATCGTTGGGAACAACCACCAATCTGTCCCGTAGTTCCAATGTTTTATTATCATAACTCAAAATATCCCGGTGTTGCGTCCTTCACATCCATTCCCCTCTCTTTCAACATCTCCTTGAATTCTTCCCCCGTATAACTCATTACGCTGCTATACCTTATGTTGAATTTAAGGAAATGGAATTCGATGGACAGGGGGTCAAATACATGCTCATACCTGATGGTCGGAATAAGCCACCACTTTCCGAGAGACCCCTTCTTATCCCACCACCAGGAAATGGACTTCGTTCTTCCGTTCTTTCCCTTCCATTGCATCTTGTTATTCCTCTCCATTCTCATATCAAGCACATTATAAAGATTGTCCAACAAAGTGATGCGACCAATCCAGCCAGCACCCTTGCCCCGGAATGTCCCTTCAACTCACTAACCATATCCTTCGTGTAGGCCGCCGGGTTGTTGCTGTTAACCAGGTCGCTGATGATGGACAGGATGATGAATATGGACGAAGCGAAAGCCAGGAAAAGGTCAATCCCCAATAATATCTTCAGTATCATCTTCCAGTTCTCCTATCTCGAAATATTCTTCCTTGCAGTTTTTCCCATTAAGGATGCCACAATTCAACGACTTTACCGGGTGCCCATAGTCCTTGAGGTCCTCCGCCTTGGAATCGGCAGCATATATCTCCACTTCCTTGTCGATGTATGCCTTGACCTTGTTGTTGACGAACTTGAACAGCAACCCCTTTCTCTTTCCGTCGTTGATGAGTTGCTTTATCTTTCTACAGATTGCTCTCTGCTCTCCCGTAAAGTTTCCTGTATCTCCGTATTGCATGCCTTTTCCTCCAAAATCTGTTGTGTGGATTTACCGAAGTCATCCCAGGGAAGAACGCCGATATAACCACGCTCCACTATCGTCCTATAAATATCATAACAGAGCTCTATATCGTACCCTGCCTCGTGAAGCCTGCTCTCATCCACCGTAATACCAAGTGCCTGTGCAACCGAATACTGCTTGAAATTCTTCATCCTGTTCCTGACCCTCATAAGAACCGGCTCCGCAAGCAACATCACGTCAATCTCCCCGGAAGTCACCCATCCCCACTCGAAGTAAGGTTTCCCCTCCTTGTTCGCTCCGTTGTCGATGAACCACTGCCTCATGAACGGACCATCAAACTTATGGATATTGAAACCGCCGGTATATATCTTCTTACCCCAGTCAACCAATCCCTTCTCGTTGAGGCCGCCACAATAGAAGATGATGCGGTCATACACCTTCTTGAACACCTCAGCCATTGGTAAGTATTCTTTGGAAGCCATCATTTCCTCATAAGTGTGCCCAGCCAACTCCATAGCCTTTTCGCTACAGAGACATCCTTCCTTCGGCTTCACGTGGTAGTTGAAACTCTCCGCGATGACACCATTTACGACGAACGCACCGCTAATCTGGTGAATACCGCACTTCTCCGGGTCAAGGCCGGTAGTTTCCAGGTCATAAAATAAAATAACTGCCATTACTTGTTGTATTTTTCTATTCTGTTCTTCGAAATCTCGTAATATTCAGGAACACGCTCGATGCCAATGAAGTTCCTGTTGTTAAGTACCGCCATCTTTCCAGTAGTTCCGCTTCCCATGAATGGGTCGAAGATAGTGTCACCCTCATTTGACCAACTGATGATGTGGTCTTTAGCAAGGTCCTCCGGGAAGATAGCAGGATGTTCATATGCTTCCTTATCCTCAGAAGAATGACCACCGCCGATTGCATAACGCCAGATGTTGAAACGTTTCCCGTATTCACCCCTCACAACATGGTCACGGCCGGTATTCCTAACCCCGTCCTTGTTGCGGCCAGAAGTTCCTCCCAGCGCCCCGACGTATGCGTTCTTCCTGTCAATGATAAAGTTCGTTGCTTTCAACTTCCCCTTCTGCAGGACAAACATATATTCGAATACCTGGTGATAGAGGTTCTTGGAGGGGAATGCAAAACTGCCCTTGTCCCAAATCATGGTCTCCACGTTGAATCCGAGTTCCTTGAAATAGATAGCCTGCTTGAACGACGACAGGGTTTCACTTCCCTTGATAGTGGAATCCCCGACAACCCACACGACCGCACCGCCATCAGCAGTAATGTCGTAGAGCAGGTCGGCAACTTCCTTGAATTTCTCAAAGTTCCAGTCGTCGTTGGTTCCCTTATACGTACGCAGGTCATCGTAAGGCGGGGAGGTAACGGTCAGGTCAACTTTAATACCTTCTTCCCTCATCTTACGCATCCTATCTACGCAATCTTCGCAATATAAATCTACTTTCATCGTCTTTTTCGCAAATATACAAAAAATATTATTGACATTCAGTATATTGGCGCTTATATTAAAAGAAAAATATGAAGAAGAACTTTTTTGAGTGGATTGCGTATATCGTACTCTTTATCTGGCAGATTTTACAGAACCTCGTTGGATTGGGTTTCTGGCTTGTTTTCAAACTCCGTGGCGACCTTGAAACAATCGTAACTAATAAGTATTCAAAGGTCTATCGTTCAAAGTATATGAGAGGCGGCATTTCCCTTGGATGTTTCGCATTTGTCAGCGACTCCCTGGCTAAGAAAGAAACGGCTGTCCGTCATGAACAAGGGCACATGCATGATAGTAAAACGATGGGCCCGCTATACCTGTTAATCATTGGGTTACCGTCATTACTAAATGCATCATTTGACTTTACCGAATGCTATTATTCATTCTATACAGAAAAGCTAGCCAACCACTGGGCGGGAATTGGAGTTGATAAAAATTGTAGGTTATACATCAAAGAAAAAGGAGCTCTTGATTGAGTTCCTTTTTTAATCTATGTTTTCCTATTTTCAAACTCCGCAACTTCGCGTGCATTGTCGTTCCCTTGCTTGAAACCATTGGCAAAACCGTATTCGTACACTTCTTCCAGAACCTGTTTCACGGTCTTAGTAGAATACATTATGTCGTGGTAAGCCTCCAGGATAGTTATTTCTTTCGTCTTCATATATTATAATATCACTTCTCCCTGCTTTCTCATTCTCATTCTCTCCCCGTAATCAGCAGGACCAGGACCGATGTAATAATTCTCGAACTGGATATCTGCGGTAAATCTCTGGGGTTGTCCTCTCTTCTCCCTTTTGGCCGTCGTGAAGAACTCCTCATCTCCCCTGTTGAATTTGAAGTTATTGGAACTATTTGAATTTACGGTGTTTCCATTGCAATCCTTATAAACTGGAGGTTGACCAGGGGCCTGTACATAAACACTTTCCTGGTGATACTTACGGCAAAGGGACAAAGCAAGGCCGTATAACTCACTCCATTCTCCAACCGTTCCATCCTTGAAGTGATTGTAGATGATATATGACGGCTCGAACGAATCTATACTGCCATCCTGACCGTGATATCCTCCATAAACCGGGGAGAACGAATACGGAAAATCCTGGCTCCTCAACATGTGTTCAAGTTCCGAGTCACTGGCTTCATTATGGTCTTTCAGGAACCACGTCTTCGCCTTCTCATCCTCCGGGTCTGCAACGAAATGTGTCTTCGCCCACTCCTGGTACTCTCGTTCAAGGCTGATGTTCGGGTCCTCGTTCTCTATGGCACTCCTGCAGGCACTGATAATGACGAAACCGGCCTCACCATGCTTCTTGATGCGGTTCAGGTTCAGTTCATTCAGTTTATGTACCTTGAAAAGTTCCTCCGGCGTACGGTCAAGTCCTTCCATTAAAATCTTATCAAGTTCATCACTAGTAAGGTGTATTCTTCTAATCATAACATTTCACCATTTCTTATAAATAGCTCAATGCAAATATACAAAAAATCCTCGGAAGAATAAACTTTCCACCGAGGATTAACACTACTTCAAACTGCGGATTTTATCAACCAACGCCTGTTCTGTCTGTAGCCCGGAGAGTCTGTCGATAACCTCTCCCTTGTTGTTCAGGAAAATCGTAGTAGGAACGCCACGTACGCCATATTCCTCTGCGAGTTCCTCATTATCGTCCACATCAAGTTCCTGAAACTCAATGTCAGAGAACTCATCCATCTTGGAGACCTTCTCAAAAGTTGGCTTATACGCCCTGCATGGGCCACACCAACTTGCACTCATCTTAATTACCTTCATATTATTCTTTTTTAACTATCTTATATTCAATCTCTGGGATGTCAATCAACTCAACCTCGGCGATGCCTTTGTTATACAAAAATCCCCACATCTTGCTATATGCGTGTTCCTTGTTGTCCTCGATTCGCTCGTTCATCTCTTTTGCGGTGCTTATAATCCTTTCAATCGCATGGAAAGACATACTGTCAAAGACGTTATATACCAACTCCTGCTGATAATCCCTGTCCATTTTGAACTCCCTTGCATCGCTTTTCTTGCACCCAAGATACATACTTGAAGCGGCAAGCAGAGCGCCAAATATTGATGCAGCCACACAACATAATACAGCTATATCGCCATTGCCATGTTTATCGGCTATTGCGGTCAAAACAGCGAACAAAATAACCAACGCAATAAGTAAAAAATACCCAATCATATAAATAACATTTAATTTTTTTATTCAAAATATAAATTATAGTACTCCAACCTACAATCTACGAGGAGGTCATTTACGAAATCCTTATCCACCTCATCCGGAAGGTCGCTCTTCGGCAGGTTCTCATTCACGTCAGCCAGCAACTTCTCAGCGTAGTCAATGAGGTATTCATAGGTATAGTCACCGTTCTTGATACCCATTAGGAAGTCACGGTCATCGGTTCTCCAGAGATTGAAACCCTTACCCTCGGAGATTTCCTTAGCCATAGTCAGGAGCCGGATGCAGTGACACATGTTCTTCTGGTTATAACCGGCCTCAACAGCCTTGGAATAACGCTTCTGGTTACGCTTCTCTTCCCACTCCTTGTACTCTCTGTAATCACGGCAGTGGCAGGTATATGCGTCCTTGTTGTACTGCATCATAAAAATCGGCATCTCGCCCTTCGGAATTGAGGAGAGTCGCACCTCGTTGGACTTTTCAATATCGTCCGGATGAACAATACCCCCATAGTGGAAGAATTCTCTATTTACGACCCTCTCATAGGTTTTCATGCAGTAATCATAACCCATGAACTTATCCCCGTTCACAGTTCTGAATCTCATATCAAAGCACCAACTCTGGAAATTTTCATCGTCGAAATTCTTCTCCCAGAACGCCTTGTCTTTATCATACTGTTCGAACTTGAAGTAAGCAGCAAAGTCATAATAGACACCGTAGGTATTCGGCATGTTCGGGATATTGACAACTCCGCAATACTTCTGGTCCAGGTTGTTTTCCTTGAGGTATTCCTTTACCGGCTTGCTTCCCTGCTTGTCGGCCACGAAACAGAAATCAAGTACGTCCTTGCGCTCAGTTACTGGATTGACAATCTTTTTCCCGAGACTTTTTGCCTTTTTAATCTGCCCAAAGGCGTAAAGTGATAGTGATTTGACAACTTCCTTGGAAACGAACTTGTCACGATTTTCAAGCACTTTCTTAATAACCGGATGAATGTCCCCAACAACCATCTGCTCCGGAACAAACAGACTCTCCAGCGCGTTCGGGTTTCCCTTGCTGAGGAGCGTCATCCACTTACCGAACTCATGATAGGTTTCGTCGTGCTTCTCATCGGACACTTCCTCCTGATAATCAGCCCCGAGACCGAGAATTGCCTCAATCGGTGCAAAGTAAACGCCATGAAAGTCGACATCGCTGTCCGGCCCGTCCAAATTCTGGCTATGACTACCAGCGATGTATTTGTAGGCAATCATGCCCCTCTCTTCAATATCTTTAATCGTCATATTCTTTCTTCCAACCTTTTAAAAATCTCTTGATAGTTCTCAATGTTTTCCTCTCAACCTTTCCTACTGGCATGTCGCTTCCTGTGCTTTCCCAATAGGTAGCGGTCTGGGACATATTCCATAAAACCTTCGTTATCAGTTTAGATGTCTCCGGGTGTATTTTGGCAGTCTTCCGCTTTTCATACCACCACTCCGTCTCCTTCGAAAATATGTTCTCCCCATTGTAACCGGCATAAGATTTACCGGCCGCAAGCCAATCACACACCAATTCAATGACATATTTGAACGGCATCTTCCTGGCAAGCCCACCATCATCCAGGTTATCCACCCAATACTCATAATGGTGCTTGTTACGACCCTTGTGATGTTGCCACGCATAGGATATTCCCTGGGAAGCCTTCGCACCGAGGATAGGAGATTTCTCGCCATTCCAGAACCTTACGCTCTCAAAGAACTCCTCCGGCGAGAATTTTGACATATCGTGCAGAATTCCCCTTACCGGGTAGCCAAGTTTCCTCATATAGAAGAATACCCAGTGCTTGTGCTTCATAACGGTCTTAATGTGCCCGAAAAGTTTCTTCAAATATCCCATGCTCTGTTTCTTTTATGCAAATATACAAAAAAAGGCCAGAAGTTTTATTCTCCTGGCGCTTTTCTTTCAAATATGGACCTTGCCTTGTCGATGTCGGCCTGGGTTACGCCTGTCATCTCATCAATGTGAATGAAGTTATCTTTCTGTCCGAGTAGGAAATCTGTATCATCGTCAAAGATAACATACTCATAATCAACATCTTCCGGGCCATAGTGCTTTCTATAATAAGGAGTTCCGTTAAGGTCAGCCCCATATTTTGTACCCATACCACCAAAGTTAACCAGGAGCCACTTCTCAATCTCGTTTCCCCTACACATCCAATCAACGTGGAAATGCTCGGTGCAGCCAATAATCGGAAGTTTAAGGCCAACATCCTGCAGCGGCTTGATTCCATCCTCACCCCAACTGGAACTGATTACCACCTCAACTCCGATATCCTCCAACTGATTAAGCAATGTAATGGCTTCCGGGTCAAAATCACCACTCCGGCCTCTTGTTTTTTCATACCACTGTTCACTATTGACTACAGAATCGATATCCAAAAAAATTATTTTACGGTAATTCTTTTCCATGTATATCCTTTTGTACTTTTTAGTTTACCTTTTAAACACATGCAAATATTTGGGTTCTTAATCCCCGTTTTTTCCTCGGCTTCTCGGAGTGTGTGAAAAATACCAACTACATTACCGTTCCAATCTATTTGCTGTATTTCGTACTTGTATTTCTTCTCTATGCGTATTGTCGGTTCTATTTCAGTACCTGGTTCGTATTTCAACCAATAAAATCCTTTGTATGGTTTATTTTGTTTATGACTGATTATTATACCACCTTCATATAAACCCGTCTCTTTCGCGGCTTCTTTTATTGTGTTGAACCTCCTAATAAACACCCCATCGTTTGAGTACTGCAAAATAGGTTGTTCCCCGTTCCTTGTTTTGTCACTATATCTGTGTTCCTTGAAAATATCGTATTTCCTTGCCAGATAAATCTCTTTATCTCCAGAATATATGTAATTAAGGAAAACCTCACTACTCTTGTACCAATACTGTTTATACACATTTTCCTTATTCTCGCTAACTTTAAGATGCTTGCACGGTATCACACCATATTTTGTGAGGAGTATATCGTCAATTTTGTTAAGTATTTCTTTTGTTGAAATTAAGTTACATCTAATTCCATTTGTGTTTTTTATCTTGCAAACACACCCATCTCCATCAAAAAGTCCAGCAATAAAATACGGATACATACTTTCCTCTAAATCACCAGGAAAACCGAGTACATCCGTTTTATTTGGTGTAATACCATGTTTCTCCAAATGCCTAGCAAACTTCTTGTTCGTTACTTGTATTGAATATTCCTTGTATGTTTTCCCGGTTCTTTTGTCGTGCTGAATTATCTCTGAGATTTTGTGACCGGACTTTATGTCTCTTTTGAACTTTTCAAGTATCTCAAGGTCTTTTGTTAAAATGGAGACCCGACAATAATCCTTTCCAACATACCCATCGGCACATATAAAACCGAGCCAGTATGCCTTTTGCGGTGTGTCAATGTTCTCAAAATAATCAACATCAAGTGGTAAATAACCATTTTTAGCCTTTTCCATTGTATTTCCTTTTACTATAAATAGTCTCATACATTTAAAAAGACTAAATATACGTGCTTAAATGTGAAAAAAAGTATAACTACTTCCTCTTTATCTTTTTATGGTTTTCAAGTTTTCTTTCATAGCCAGGGTCGTTCTCATCGGGCTTTCCAAGAAATCAATCTTATAATCAATATCTTTTTCCATTTTAACTAGTCTTTATGACCCCAATACGACGGATACACCGGAACGGAAGCCCCATATTTCTCCGCCATCTTCTGTACCTTGTCGAATTTCTCCACGAAGTCATGAAGGCTGCTGCATCGCCAAATCTTCTCACAGTTGCTCTTTTCCCAGAGTTCCTCCAAATCAACATTCTTGTTATACGGAGCGTCAATCAGGATACCGAACTTTGCGTTGCTCCCAATCAGGTTCCAATCGTTATCGTCTACAACAAAGTCAGTGTGCAACAGCGTCTTGTCCTTGAGGAAACACACACCGTCCGGGACAATTCCGTGTTCTTCCAGCCACTTCAGCGTATCAATCTTGTTCTGGTAACTCTTCTGGTAGGTAACGATAATCACATCACCATACTGACGAAGGGTATCCAGGTCCCTCTTGATGTTCGGAAAAGCCTCTCCCCTAACAAAGAGTTCCTCCCCGTGGTCCTGGAAAAACCATTTGGACGGGGAAATTCCGGTAACCTCGTAAATCTTCGGAAACGAATTCTCGACAACGAAGTCCTTGACATCATCCACCGTCATGTTCTCCCCGAAGTTCTCATTGTAGAGGTCAACCATGTTCTTCAGAAGCGAACGCAGAACCTCGTCAACGTCAATTGCAAATGTAAACTTATTTTCCATAAATTTTGTAATAACTTTCAAAAATGCTCTTTATATTCTCAGCCCCAACAGGGTTCGCAGAGTGTATCTCATAGGACGGTACCTTATACCCATTGTCCATACACCAGTTTACCAACCATTTTGCACAATCGTATCCGTTCTTTCCCTCTCCAAGGTCGTGGTCAAAACTGATGTGGCAACTCGAGATGAAACTACCGATGGACATGATATAATCCACGAACGAGTCATAATCCTTAACCTGCTTATCGTAACCCCATGGAATGTCCCGGATGTCATCGAGATATATGTAAAACTTTCTCATTTCTTTTTGTTCGCCTTATATTCCCCGGCACCCATCAGGAGTTCGTCAATTGAGTTCGGAACATACACTGAGGACTTCATCTTGTTCTTGATGATTTTCCTGTTCATCTCAGCAATCTCCAGATGTCTCTTCCAGGTCTTGCTTGTCATTCCCTTTGGTTTTCTCATTCCAATAATCATAATCCGTGCAAAGACGGTACTCTTCATATATTTCCTTCTGTCTGCCAGACCTCTTCTCCTCCGGTGTATTGATGGTGGCGAGAACCTCATCAACCATCGCCAATTCGGAATAACTCCTCGGGTATATAAGGTAGTTTCCACTCTCAATATCCATAGCGGCCTTGCAAATCAGTTTCTTTTCTTGTTCAGTCATATCTTTTTTGCAAATATACAAAAAACGCCAGAAACTTTTCAGTCCCTGGCGCTTTTACTCATAAAACATATTAGAACGGAAGGTCATCCTCGGGTTCTGCAGTTGGAGTGTAGGAAGGAAGAGTTGCCTTAGCGGGTGCGGTAGCCGGAGCTGCGGCCTGTACAGCCGTTCCCTGTTCACCATTCTCACGGGTTCCTCCAAGAGTAGGGAATTCGAGGTTGGAAGCCCTGACGTTAAGGTCAAGTTTCGGCTGCCCGTTCTTGTCAATCCAAATCCCGTAACTTGGGGTTCCCATAACGATGAGTCCGCTGCCCTTCTTAAGGTACTCTGCGAACTTGCCAACGTGATTCTCCTGGAAAGATGAAACGTTGTACCAATCAGTGGTCTTCTCTCCGTTCTTGTCCCTGGAGTCAACTGCGAGTGTAAATGAGACATACTTCCTGCCTCTTGCCGTTGTTTTGATTTCTGCGTCCCTACCGAGACGACCTTCAAGCATTAAATGTTGCATAGACATGTGTGTTTATAGTTTAAAAGTTATTTTTACTAAGTTTTTTCGATGCAAATATACGCAAAATTTTCTAAATTCAAACATCTTTGCGGGTAATTTCGTCGATTTTTTCTTCAAGTTCAGAGATTTTCCGTTCCAGGTACTTTATCATCGACTCCTTGGCTTCCGAAATGATTATGTTTGTATCCTTCCTTTCACCCGTAGGACTCGTCACTGATTCTATCGAAACGGTTTCTTCCGGGCCTCTATCCATCGTAGTAAAACAAAGTACGTTGGAAGTCCTTATTAATTCAATGGTGGCCTCCAGGTTGTCTATCTGCTGGGAGCACCTTGATATTTCCTGTCTTGTTTCTTTCTTCATAACACTGCAAATATACAAAAAATCCCGGAACCTTTCGTTGATTCCGGGAAAATTTTACACATTTTCTATTGCTCGTTGTATAAGTTTTTCAATCTCGCCTTTATCGTACCACAAATCCCACTTATCTCTCTTGGCACTGGTTCTGTCATTTGCGTAGTATGCATAGCACCAAAGTCCGGTTGTTTTACTCTCTCCCCTTCCAGAAACAATAACGTTATAACCATTTTGTTTATATAGGTTCACCACTCTATTTCTATAGGAACCAGGGTCTTCAAACCTTCCTTGATTTATTGATTTTGGCCTCTCAGTCAAGATTTTACCATCAATGCTGCCATATCCACCATATGTGCTCCTTAATGCATCCATTACACGTTTTACCACATTTTCACCCCAGAAGAACTTTCCTTTAACAGACATAGCCCCCGTTGCTTTGGGATTAAGGGACCTGGCGAGAAGGATTTCGAGAGGTGGCATTCCATAGTGTGTTTCCGGATTTTCCCTAGAAATAAAGGTATCTCCTTCGCCACTTTTAACATTCTGAGCCAAATTCTGTTTCGTGCCGTTCCTGAGAGCTACGACGTTGCTCAGTGCATCAAAACAAGCCATTATTATTCGGTCTATTATGTTAGAAACCTCCTTTATGTCTTGATTCTCATCACCAAGATGGTTGATAATTATAATTTCAGGCGTTTCTCTTACGCCTTTCACTTTCATTACTGCCTCATCTTTCGTAAAGGCAAAACTATATTCTACAGATAAGTTAGTACTACCAGCAACACCTTTCCTAGCTCTGTTCAGATAAAGTTTATAATTTTTCTGTGTGGACTCTGAAATTTCTTCTTTGCCGGAACCATAATCCTTATCCGTTTTTCCTAACGTTGCATATAGTTTTTCTGAGTTGGCTTCTTTTTCTATCGCATATTTCTTAGCGTTCTCAATCGCCTGCGAGAGGGAATCTGCGAACACGTCCATATCTATATTACCGTCGAGATACGGAGGAATGTTCAACTTCTCAAGTTTCTTGCTTATGATGTCAGTATATTCTCCATTATTACCATACATTGCGGCAGTTGACAAGGTTCTATCGGAATAGTAACCGTGCATGACTCTATCGACAACTGTCTTCTTGAAATACTCCTGTTCCCTGTCACTCATTTTGCCCAGGATGGAATCTCCACGTATTTCTCCGTTGTTCAAAATGAAGTCCTTACCGAAATCAATCGTCTTTCCTCTCGAAGTGGAGTCGATGCAAGAGTGACAGTTAGGGCAAAGGCAAGCAACGTTGTATGCAGAGTTATTGGATGCATCGCCGTTTATGTGGTGCATTTCCAAAATCTTATAATCCTTAAAACTAATTTCCCTTGGTTTGAAGCCTGCTGTTTTAGTTTTGGACTCCTTGATTGAATATCCGCTTTGCGCTAAATCAGCATCTGAAGTTGCACCAAAATCAAATGTTGTGTAAGCCTCATCATGTTCTGCAACCGGAACCGTTGTTTTCCAACCAACAGCGCCGCAGCCATCACACTTACTACCCCAATCCTTAAAATCTTTACCAAATCTCTTTTCAATGTTATCAAGTTGTTCAGGAGTTAAATTCATAAGCCTCATGTAAACATAATCTGGCGCGTTGAGCCCTATGAAGCCTGACAGTATAGTAACTATGTCAACAGAGTCAAGAAGACCTTTGATGGATTCTTGAGTCATTGCGTTGTTAAGAAGTTTCAGCAAATCAATTATGTTTACAGGCTGGTTTGTCTCAGCAAAAATCTGCTTAACAATCTCATCTACCATGCCTCCGGTATTTTCCTTGTTGTTCTTGAGAATATCATTCACCGTATACTGTGACATCCTGGAATTTCCCAGTTGCTGTTTGTTGGCTCTCGCTGCGGTTGTTAAGTCAGAATCCTTTCCACCTGTATAATCAAAACGTGCTCTATTAAGATTTCCGGTATAAGTGGCTTGTCCGGGGGAATCGTTAGTAATAGTATCGGCACCTTCCTCAATCAGCCTATTTCCGAACTCCTTTCCAAAAAACTGCTTTATCTGTTCTTCCGTTAAATGTACTATTCTACCCATAATAAAAAAATTGGACTTATACTATAATAAATATAAGCCCAATCGATGTTTTTTCAATAGTTTATGCTTTATTGAACAGCGGAGTGTAAGGTCTCAGGTAGTTAAAACCACTCTTCTTTTCCTTTGCGATGAGGTTGGAGAATGCGGCCTGGTAAGTTTCAGGAACCATCCCGTTATCAAAGTAAATCACTCCGTTCATAAGCAGTAGCGTAGAGCCGACAGGTACCGTTCCTTGTGGCATCTCATAAGGTTTTACGAATTTATAGTTTTCCATATTAATATTTTTCTTTAAACATTAAACATTTTTTCTTTTGGAATATAATCAATGATTTCAATATTTTCTGGCGAAATCGTATCCATAGTATATATACCGTTTTTCATCCTTGGGTCAAAATAAAATGCTGGGGTGTTTGTTAATTCTGACACATCGACTCTTAACAGTGACCACCCGTCGTTTCTTTGGTAATCGAATTTCTTTTCCGCATTAAATTCATTCACCCATAGAGCAAACTCTTCGTGTGTTAGTTCTTTCATAAAAAAATATACCCTCTCAGGATTTGAATATTGATTCCATGATGAAAATTTAGGTTTAAGCCCACTTTTGTTTATCTTATTTAAATAAATGTTGGGACAAATGTGGTATATGTATCTATTCTTTAACACCTCTTCCGTTACATCAATATCAAATTTTTTCTCATAAATTAATCTTATCAAGTTATCATATCCGTCTAGTTTTTCATATATTCCGCAAAACCACCCATATTTTAACAGATATTTGTCAAAATCATTCTGGTTAAAGTCATTTTCACTCACCTTAATCTCTATCCTTTCAGTGTCATTTTGACTATATCTATTATAAAATATTACTCCATTATATCCGTTATAATTTTGTTGTCTGTCAAGGAAAAACAGTATTTTGTTCCTTTCCGTGTCATCATTGCCGTCATACAAATTAAACAGGGACTTCAACGCGAAAATAACGTTTTTAATAGGATATGTAGATATTAAACCTTCATTTAATAGATATGGCTTACCATCCAGCATTGTTGAATACATATTTCCAGATGCGTCATGCTTTGGAAGGGTGTCAAACAAAATTTCTCTAACGATTTTTTCGATTAAGTCCTTTAATTTTTCCTCATTTATCTTAATCTTCGTCACCATTGTTGATTCCTGTTTCTTTATAAATATCAGGTTAATGATTCCAAAAGGAAAGGGATAATCTTCTCCGTCATCTTCACTATAGTATAGGAACTATCGGGTTTTATCCAGACCAACCTCTTTCCAAGGATTTCATAGCCAATTTCGTTCAAGGCGTTTTCATAAAGAGATTGCTGGATTTCGTAGTGGTTCTTCGGTGTATCCTTCATCTTCACAAATGGTTCCAGGAGGTGCTTGTCCTTGAAGTTCTTGTATAGGTCCTCGTTGGTCTTGTAATCAAAAATCAGGAGACCTTCCTTACCCGGAATCGTGCTGTAAACGAGCAAGTCAAATGTTCCGGCGTAAACAGGCTCCTCACCACCACACATGGCATACACACGGTTCTCCACCAAAATCGGAACATACTCATCCGGCATATCGTTCCAGAACTTGACAATCGCCTTTTCAAATCCGGTCCTCGCTTCGAACTTTCCGTCAACCAACCTATCCTTGAACTCCGGGGCAATCGCATCATAGTCACCAACCATATAGTGCATGGCATTCTCACCGAAGGCATGTGCGAGGGTTCCCTGTCCGGTGGCATTGTCGTTCTTCTTCTTCCACATCTTCTTGATTTCATCGGCCGTCATGTGGTAGTATTTGGACATGGGGTCATTGTAATACTTTTCATAACAATCTTGTGCCTTCTCATCGGTAGGGAACGGCTCAACGAATTTGTCAACGGTCACAGAAACCGATGTAACCCTCTTTCCGTTCAGGTAATAAAGATGTGGTCCCTCGTCGAATACCAGGTCCTTGAAACTATCCTGTATCTTGTCACGGATAGCCTTTAACTCCGGGTCCTTAAACTTCTCCACCCAGGGTTTCGTTGTGTTGTCTAAATATATCATTGTTCATTCTTTTTTCATTTAATAATCAGCCGAAAAAACTTGTAATAGGTATGCCGCCATTTTTCGTTTTTTTCTTAGCCACCCTTTTTACTGGAATGCTATTTGGTGTTTTCAAATCTCCTATGACGCATCTGTATCTCCTAACCCTTTCCAATGTATCCCCAGTGGTCTTTGGCTTCGGTATTGAAAACTTCTTCATATCTGATATTTTCTTATGAACTGAGTGCATTTTTTTCTTCATATTTCCCCTGTTCACAATCTCACCATTTCCAACAGTAACACCCTTTAGCCTGAAATTAAGGATGTTCCCACATTTTTCATAATCCAAATTGTCTATGTTCATCTCAGGTATTTGTACAATCTTGGAATAATAATTGGTCCCATATAACCCATACAACCTTTTGGAAATACACGTATCGTCAGTTCCTCTTGCCTTTGGCTTAAACGTCCGTATTATATCGTCAACTACTTTTGGGGTGAATATATTGAAATTACCCCTGAGAAAGCATAAATGGTCATTTGGTACGCATAATATTTTAGGCCCATATATCCTGCAATCATTTTCGGGGAGAGACGCTATAAAATCAAGAACCAACCTTACATTTACATAGTTGCTCGTATTGGTTTTAACTACGCAATCGTATCCCTTTGTTTTTACATATTTAAGGCATTCAACGGTTTTAGTGTATGTGTCTTTCCACCCGTCCCCGCATTTCAGTTTAAGAAGGTTCCTCTTATCATCGTATTTTGTAGAATCATAACCTCCCCTATATATCATAAAGCCAACATCACCAAATTCCCCGTCTATTATGCCTTTACCCCAAGTTTCCTTTACGTACATTTCCTCTTCCGGATAAGGATGCTTGTTGCAGGACATTACTATAAAACAAATACGCATTATTGTTTTTTGCAAATATACAAAAAATGCGGGGATTATTTCACCTCCGCATTTTTCATAGCATCTATTTTCTCCTTCATCAACCTCTTTTCGAGTTTTTCCTTGATGATATCCCCATGACAAGGCTCTGGCTTACAATAGCACTCAAGATACACATCCTCCCCGGACTTATACCTCTCATATATGTAATCCACTGCCTTTTTAAACTTCAGATTTGACCGGTACATGATGTCGAAATAGTGGTCATACGCCTTCAACGCCTCATCCCTGTTCCTTACCTTGTAAATCGCCTTCGTTTCCTTATCATCAATCCAGGAATACGGGTTTCCAAGTATAAATGGTCTATAAATCCTGAAATTGTTCCTGCTGTCGCTATGAGTCTCGTTCTTCCTGTTATAAACAATGATTGCCATTATCAGAACATCTGCTTCAAACCAACAACGATAATACCCTGCATACCAGCACCAAGTTCAGCAATGCCACGCAAAGTTTCTCCGCCGAACTCAATACACACAGGAGACAACTGAACGGCCGGAAATACGCTTGTCTCTGAACTGAAAGCAAGTCCGACACCGGCACCAATCTTGGAATACATCCCGAAGTGTGGATTCCTGAACCAATGGAAATGAGCAGTAGGCATAACCGTAGCGGCCGCCAGATTAAACTTGTCACCATAGGTCTTCACCCCTTCACCATCAGTCGTATAGGTGTCTGACGTCATATACTCAAAGGAGCCGAGGCCGCCATATGAGAACCAATCATTTACGTTCCTATTGTATTCACAGGCAATAGTTCCGGACATAACTGTATTCTCAAAACTGAAATGACCAAGCGAGAACATAACACCGAATACCCCACCGAAGACATATGCGAACTGGGGAACCGTGAACTGCCCGTATTCAATGGTAATCTCGTTCTTCGACGGCTGTGCATTAAGACCGATTGACATGACGAGCAACAATACGGTCATCAAAAAACATTTAAACTTCTTCATATTATTAAATACTTCTATTCTTATAATTTTCAATCGCTTCCGGTACAATCCTTTTATAACTGTTATCCGCCAAAAGAGGGGACGTAAGTATCATATCGGCAGTTGTCCTGTTGGTCGCAAAGGCAATGTTGTAGAGTGATGCAAGTCTCGTCAGTGCCGATACGTCGTTCTGGTGTCCCTGCATGATGAGGTTGTCACAGAAGAATATCAACACATCTATCTTCCCCTCTGCAATCATAGCACCAATCTGCTGGTCTCCACCCAATGGACCGGATAAAAGCCTGGTAACCTTATAGTCATAGAAATCATCCCTTTTAGCCGGATTATCAAATGAATTATCCAGGTCCTTCAATGCGTCCTGAATCAATTTTCCAGTAGTTCCGGTAGCATACAACTTATGAGCGGATAGCGTCCTATAATTATACGTAACCCACTCAATCAATTCTTTTTTTCGGCTGTCATGAGCCACTAATGCTATATTCATACTTTTTTTGCAAATATACAAAAAAAAATCCTGGAAATCTACCTTTCGGTCTAATTCCCAGGATAACCAGCAACGAAATGCTGGCGAGATAATTGCGGGAATAAGAAACCCGCCACCAGAGTGTTCCTTGTCTCACGACACCTTTCGCCTTGCTACGTATCTTGGCGTTTGGGACCGACGCTACGATTCACTGGTCCCGGGGTTTAATCGTATTCCCCCACCTGGCGTTGATGTGCCTTTTAGGTTAGCACAGAAACCCGGAAGGCATACTTGAAATGACTCAAGAAGAACAAGTCTTGTGGCGTCAGGCGATTTTGGTGGCCTTACCACTATGCCTTTGATAGGTGCGGCACGTTGTGGAACCGCTACCGGCGTTACCCGGCAAAAAGGAGGTGTACATACAACGATTTGTGTTACCCATCTAATCAGTTCTTTCCGAACCTCTCTCTTTGCAAATATACAAATAATAATTAGTATAAGAAAGAGTATTTGTAGTAATTTTCCGCAAATATACTAAAAAAATCAATATTCAACTAAAAGTTCATACGCTTCTTTAATCCTTTCTTCATAATCCGGCTCAATTTCATCCGGCTCAGTGAAGTTCACAAAGTCTTCAAGTGTGGCAATAATATCCTTTGCCATTTCAATTGCATCCATAACTAACTATCGAATTCTTTTTTAAGTTTTTCGTACTGGGCAAGACGTGCCGCTTTCTCGGCTTCTGCCTTCTTTTTCTTCTTCTCTTCCTGTTCCTTGTTGTATTTCTCAACTTTCTCGTTTACAATATCGTGAAGGTACTCATCAGACAAAAGAAGATACTTTGCGGGAAAAGTGCCGCTATGAAATTCATGCCCACCATAATTCCAATACTCGTCTCCTTCCCAGAAAACGGTATCAGCCTCAAGGCTAAACTTTTCAGCAAACGAGATGTTACCACATTCCGTTTGGTATTCCGGTGCGGCACGAAGGATGTCGGCCACCCGGTTGCAATCTTCAAGGAACTTATCATAGAGTTCCTTGAATTTATACATTTCTTCCCTATTCATATTATTCCATACGTTTTCCAACGACTTTCATGTGGAGTGTGGAAAAATCACCATTCACAATGAGCGAACCCCACTTGAACGAGTCTGTCATGTCCTGCCCGACGGAAAGCCGGTTGTAATAATCCTTGTTTACGGGGATTTCAATTTCAATGGAGTTCATCTCGTTCTTGGCATGCTCAAAGAGGTCAAGCGTGAACGTGCCCTGCTTGATTTTGAATTTGACGATGTACTTGATTTCCCTTCCGGTTTGCAGAGAACTCTTCTGGAGATTAAGGTCATGCACCTTGGTGTTGAGAGAATTTACCCGGTCACGAAGGGAACTTACCTGGTTCTGAAGCTGTTGCTTCTCGATGGTAAGAGATTTGCACTCCTGCTGGAGCATTTTCTGGTCCTCGCTGGTGTAGCAAGAGACGGACAAGATTGCGACTAACGCAAGAACAAAAAATTTTTTCATAAA
>JAEEGL012044508.1_pt1 | contig 26454 bp, 18 predicted proteins | sample 9134231 | NCBI WGS metagenome assembly JAEEGL01 (sample SAMN16246548, study PRJNA631951) | gut metagenome | biome: gut microbiome; feature: rumen; material: fiber-attached | host: Bos | place: Iran: Karaj | collected 2018-10
CATCTCCACCTGCGGGATGTTTCGTCCACCCACCTTGTGAGCGGATTAAGCCAGTGATCTACTGTACTTCGATCAGGCAGCGAAAGCGTAGTTATTTTCGCCAATTACTTTTTTGCAGTTAAGATTTACGAGCTTCGCTGCAAGGCTCGGCATGCTTCCGTGACAATTCATCTTGCTGTCAAAACCATACACCCCCGAAAAGCGCTGCAAAAATACAGCAAATTCCGTTCCACCGCAACCTAACTTTTATCTTTTATCTCTTGTCTTATTTCAGCGGATTTCCAAAACGAATCACGTCATCCTTGGTAATCTTGTTGCCACAAAGGATTACCAAACGCTCCACGATGTTGTGCAACTCACGGATGTTACCCGTCCACTGGTAATTCTTGAGCTCCTCCAAAGCCTCGTCGGTAAAAGCAGGAGCGGCCTTGCCCATGTTTTGGGCAATGGTATCCACAAAGCTGCTCACCAGCAGCGGGATGTCGTCCTTGCGGTCCCGCAACGGCGGCACGTGTACCACGATGACGCTCAGACGATGATACAAGTCCTCGCGGAAAGCATTCTCTTCGATCATCTTGCGCAGGTCTTTGTTGGTAGCTGCAACGATGCGCACGTCCACCGGAATCTCCTTCTCGCCACCCACACGGATGATCTTGTTCTCCTGCAAGGCACGCAATACCTTGGCTTGGGCCGCCAAGCTCATGTCGCCGATCTCGTCGAGGAACAAGGTGCCTCCGTTGGCCAGCTCAAAGTCGCCTTTCTTTTGCTTGATGGCTGAGGTGAATGAGCCTTTTTCGTGACCGAACAGCTGGCTCTCAATGAGTTCTGCTGGGATGGCTGCGCAGTTGACCTCGATGAAAGGTCCATAGCGGCGCGGGCTGAGCTCATGCAGCTGACGGGCCACTAACTCTTTACCGGTGCCGTTCTCACCCGTGATGAGCACACGGGCATTGGTGGGAGCCACCTTCTCTATCATGTCGCGTACCTCCATCATAGGCGCCGAAGTGCCCACCATCTCGTTCTGCTTGCTGACGGCTTTCTTTAGGGCCTTGTTCTCGGTGCTGAGACTCTGCTTGTCAAGGGCGTTACGCACGGTGATGAGCAGGCGATTCAGATCGGGTGGTTTTTGGATGAAGTCGAAGGCGCCTTTCTTGATGGCATCGACGGCAGTGTCGATAGTGCCGTGACCTGAGATCATGATGACAGGTGTGTCATTAGTGGCTTTCACCTGCTCAAGCACCTCGATGCCGTCCATGTCGGGCATCTTGATGTCGCACAAAATGGCATCGTACTCCTGCTCTTTCAGCATCTGCAGGGCAGTTGGACCATTGGCAGCGTCGTCAACTTGGTATTTTTCGTTCTCCAAGATCTCACGCAGCACACGGCGGATGGGATCCTGGTCGTCGATAATGAGTATTCTTGACATAGAGATAATGCTTTCTTGTGCAAAAATAAGTATTTTTGTAGGTTGAAACACCCAAGATGAAACATTTTCTTTTGCTGATATTGCTTCTCAATGGCTTTGTTCTTTTCGGAGAACCTCTCACCTCCCCATGGCTTGGTGGCTTCAACGCTTGCCAGTTCGGACGGATGGATCTCGATCAAGACGGGAAAAAGGACTTGTTGGTGTTTGATAGGCATGGCGATAGGCTACTGTGTTTCCTGAATAAAGGCTCGGAAGGGGAGATCCGTTATGAATATACCTCGGCTTATGAAGATGCTTTTCCGAAGTTGAATGCCTGGGCGGTATTTGCCGATTACGACGGCGACGGCAAAGAGGACATTTTTACCTACTCCAAAGGCTGGGCAGGCATCAAAGTGTATCGCAATACCTCTACTGCCGATGCCTTGAGTTTTGAACTAGAAGTTTCGCCGTATCTGACTTCGTGGCAGGGTGGAGGCGAGGTGAATATCCTTGCCACCGATGCTGATTATCCGGCTATCGTGGACATCGACGGCGATGGCGACTTGGACCTCCTGACCTTCGGCGTAATGGGTACTTTCATTGAGAAACATCTGAATCTCTCGATGGAGCGTTATGGCAGTCTCGACTCGTTGACGTTTGAACGTACGGATCAATGTTGGGGACGTGTGGCGGAGAATGACGAAAACAACGTGATGTATCTGGATACTTGCCTCTTCGGCTATGGCTTGACCATTTCAAAAGACGATTCCCGACATCGTGGCGCAACGGTTACTATACGGGATATGAACGGCGATGGCTTGATGGACCTACTCCTGGCCGATGTGGATTATCCAGGATTGACCTTGCTGACCAATGGCGGTGATACCGACAATGCGTCGATGGTGAGCCAGACGGATCGTTTTCCGCAATCCTATCCCGTTCAACTGCCTTCAATGCCGGTGCCTTTCTTTACCGATATCAATAACGATGGCATCGACGATTTGTTGGTATCGCCGTTCGATCCCAACCTGATGGCTTCGGTAGGCAAGGAAAGCGTGTGGCTTTATCTGAATCATGGGACAAACGAGATCCCTGATTTTCAACTTTATTCCAAGTCGTTCCTGCAAGATCAAATGATTGACGTGGGCAAGGGCGCTTATCCTGTTTTTACGGATTGGGATGGCGATGGCTTATTGGATTTGAAGGTGAAGGATTTCGATGGCCAGTTTACGGTGTTCAAGAACGTGGGAACGGCATCGCAGCCTGCCTTTGAACAGGTTTACGAAGCTAAGGAAAGGGATTTGGAGTGGTCCGCGCAGTGCTATTTCGACGTGGATCAAGATGGACTGGCGGATTTGGTGGAAGGCAATGTTTCTGGTAAGCTGACTTATTATAAAGGCAATGCCAACGGCTTTGAATGGGTTACGGATTTTTGGGGAGCGGTGGATGTTTGTGACCACAGCTCATCATACTATGGATATAGCGTCCCCACCTTGTTTTACTATCAGGACCAACTGCTGCTATGTGTGGGTTCCGAACAAGGAAAACTGTTCTTGTATCGGGTTTCAGAGGATGCCGTTTTTGAGGAGGTCGGTTATCTTTGGGAAGAGATTTGTCCTGCTATGCCTGAGTCGTTTGGGATACATTCGGCTGCCGCTTTGGCTGATTTGAATGGAGACGGCGTGCTTGAAGTGGTGGTGGGTAACTTTGCCGGTGGATTGCAGCTATACAACGCGGTAATTTCCGTGAACAATATAGGAATTTCGGAACAACAAGATGATGTCGAGGTGTTGATCTTCCCCAATCCGGTAACAGCGATGCTCCATGTTATTTCGACGGGCTCGTCATTGCGAATTGTAGATTTGTTTGGAAGAACAGTAAGGGAGCAGGAAATATCCTCTTCTGAAACGCTCCTTGACGTTTCCGACCTGCCTTCAGGCGTCTATTTGCTTTCCTTGACTTTGGATTGCGGCTTGGTGAACCGAATCTTCCTTAAGCGGTAATTGAGGGTGGCTTTGAAACGGTAGAGGAGGTCGCCACCGATGATGCCGTCGATAGAGGGAAGTCCAAGTTTCTGGTAGGTTTCGTGGATGTTTTCGAGGTCGAGGGCGACGGCTTCGTAATCGTGGATTTCAATGTCGCCGAAAGCCAATGAGTTGATGATGAAAGTGGAACTTTCGAGGTCGTTGCCGCCGACGCCAGCGGTGATGCCGACTTTCTTTTCGAATGTCGGGTTGTCGATATAGCGGCCGATGACGTTAGGGTCGAACACAGAGCGTGAGGCGCCAGTGTCGACCAAAAAGTTGGCTTCCATGCCATTGATCTTGCCTTTGATCATGACGTGGAAGCCTTCTCCTTCGATGTCTAAAAGACGAATGGGAATCTGCATCAGAGTTCCAGGTTGGGTTTCACACTGTAGCGGTTGTAGAAGTCCTCGATGACCTTAACGGCATCTTCGGCGGTGTCGACCACGTGGAAAATGTCGAAGTCTTCTTCGTTGATCATGTGTTCAGGAAGCAAGGTGTTGCGGAACCAGTCGAGGAGTCCTTGCCAGTAGTCCTTGCCGACGAGCACGACGGGGAAGTCGCAGAGTTTCTCGGTTTGGATGAGGGTGAGGGCTTCCGACATCTCGTCGAGGGTACCAAAACCACCGGGCATGGCGATGTAGCCCTGGGCGTAACGCATGAAGATGTTCTTACGGACGAAGAAGTAGTTGAAGCGGATGTTCTTGTCGAAGTCGACGTAGTCGTTGCACTTGCCTTCGAAGGGCAGCATGATCTCGAGACCTACGCTGGTGCCGCCGCCTTCTTGAGCGCCTTTGTTGCCGGCTTCCATGATGCCGGGGCCGCCGCCGGTGATAACACCGAAGCCAAGTTTGGTGATGCCGCGTGCGATGTCCACAGCCATCTCGTAATACTTCTCTCCCGGCTTAGTGCGTGCTGATCCGAAGATGGCGACACAAGGTCCTATTTTCGACATCTTTTCCATGCCATCCACAAACTCGGCCATGATCTTAAACACTGACCAAGAATCGTGCGCTTTCACATTGTTCCATGCCTTAGGTTGGAAGCTTTGGCGGATGATTTTTTCTTCTCTTTCGGTAATAGGCATAATAAAAATGTTTATTTTTGCAATTCCAATGCGAATGTAGCTCAGTTGGTAGAGCATCAGCTTCCCAAGCTGAGGGTCGCGGGTTCGAACCCCGTTATTCGCTCAATACGAATGGGTTGCGCCTTGGCGCAACCCATTCGTTGTTTTTATGCTACGGGTGTACCGCATTCAGGGCAGAACTTGCCTGTCACTTCAGCACCGCACTTCGGGCATTTCTTTGGGCCTACGGCAACCAAAGGCGTACCGCACTCAGGGCAGAACTTACCAGTGCTTTCAGCACCGCACTTTGGGCACTTCATTGCAGCCTTGGGGGCTGGAGCGGGTGTGCCGCATTCAGGGCAGAACTTGCCAGTGATCATTGTGCCGCAGTTGGGGCAGGGAACGCCTTGTGGTGCTTGTTGTCCACCCTGTGGAGCCTGCTGTCCGCCTTGGTTGTATGGATCGTAGTTGGCCTGTCCACCGCCTTGGTTGTTCCAAGCATTCTGCATCACGCTGCCGGTCATGCCACCGCTTCCCATGTTCATCATGCCCATGCCCATGAAGGCACCGGCTGCGCCAGCAGTATTGTTGGCAGCATCGCCCATGGCTTCGATGATCTTGCCTTGTTGCATCATTGCATTGGAGCTGAATTCGTAACGGTCGATCTTGGCCTGGCTGGCTTCGTCGAGTGATACGGATTCCACAGTGAAGCTGACCAGACGGATACCGCGGGCACGGATAGGCTCGTCGAACACCTTCTCGTCCATCACTTGCTTGATCTCGTCGGTGTTGCTGGGGAGCTCGAGCACAGGTACACGGTGCTGGCTGTTGCCCATCTCGTTAAGCACGTTCTGGAACGAAGCGATCACCTCGCTACGCATCTGCTCAGTGATGTCTTTTTTCTTAACGACGGTGCCGGTACCGGCGTGGTTACGCATGAAGATGCCGATATCGTCAAGTTGGAAGGTGTATTTGCCATAGCAACGAACGTTGACACCCATTGGGCTCATCGAGCCGGTCATCTGGTTCGGGATAGCGTGTGACCAATCCTGGAAAGGAATAGGAGTGGCTGTGCCGAATTTGTTGTCCAGAATTTCCTTAATATTGAAGAAGAAGACAGCCTGTTCCTTGGCGGGGGTGCCACCGTAGGTGAAACGCTGCCACATTTCCTTGAAGACGGGTCCGAACTGGCCGCCAAAGAACGACGGTGAGCTCGACTGATCGAAGGTGTAGACGCCTTCCTCGGCCGATGCGTCGAGGACGGAACCGCTGTCGTAGATGACTACGGCTTGGCCAGGAGCCACAAGGATGCGGCTGCCCTTGGAGATCTGCCCTGACTTGGTGGTTTGTTTCACCATCAGGGTGTCCATGTCCATGTTATCACATTTGATTAGGTCTAACCATTGGTCTTTCATGGTTCCGCCAACGGCTCCGGTGATTGCTTTAATAAGTCCCATAATGTTTATTTGTTTAGTTGTTTATATATTGATTTGTTTATCTTTTATCTTTTATCTCTTAACTCCTCGAACGTATATCTGTCAACACCCAATCATGTTCGCCATTGGTGATGACGCTGCCGCAGTAGGAGCATTGTCCAGATGAGGTGACTTCAGTGGGTGCGCCGCAGTTGGGGCAGTTGGTGATGGCGTTGCCCTTACGTCCTGGGTCGGTCTTCAGACCTGCCTTGCGGTTGAACACCATCTCGTATTTCATATACCAATCCATGTTGGGATCGCTCTCGAGCACCTCCTTGGTGGCATCGTTAATCACATAGTCGCGCATCACGGCATTGAGCCACACGGTGAGCACTTCCTTGTCGCCATCTTCCACGAAGCTGTGCAACGAGCAATGCTTGATGCCGATCTTCTCCACCACATTGGTCTTGCCCAAACGGATGTATTCGTCGAGTTGTTGCTTATGCTGGTTGAAGAGCGTCTCGCTCTCGAAGGGGCGGATAGGCTTCCAGTCCTTGGTGGTCCAGGCTTCCTGGATCTTCATGAAGACTTCACGTGCAAAGCCGATGAACTTGTCGGCCGAGAAAGCGGGGTCGATGGTCTGGATTTGGTTGGCCACGATGGCGCTATAATCGGGAGTGGTGTCGGTCCTAACCTGGTTCTCTACCTGCTGATTGACATAGCCAGGGTTGCTGGCCTGATTCTGGGCTTTCTTTTTCCTGATGAAAAAGATGACCAAAATGATTGCCAACACAATCATGCCTGTAACAGGATCGTCGATGAAGAGGCCGATCAGGTAGCCGATGAGCATGCCAAGATCGCCATCGCCGCCATTTCCTCCACCAGAATTATAGCGATTCTGATTGCCTACGTCGCCAAAGGCAAAAGTACATGCTAACAAACTGATAGCCAATAATATGAAAGGTAGATATCGCTGTAGCTTCCTTAAGGTGTTTTTCTTCATGACTAAACTATTGAAGAGCAAAGATAATAAAAAACTAGAAAAAAGTCATGATATTTGAAAAAAACGACTATCTTTGCAGCCGCAAATGGGAGTTTAGCTCAGTTGGTTCAGAGCACCTGCCTTACAAGCAGGGGGTCGCTGGTTCGAATCCAACAATTCCCACAAAACAAAAGGCTGCCAATTGGCAGCCTTTTTTAGTTGAGAGGTTAGAGGTTAGAGGTGACCACCGTCTTTTGGGTGACCAGTTTACCGTCTTGGGTCAATCCTTGGACGAGGTAAACACCCGGACTCAATGCTTTTAGGTTGGTCTGCTTAACGAGTTGCCCAGTCATAGTGTAGATCTTCGTAATAGTGACGATGGTTTCGTCAGCGATTTCATCGGTTGAAGTCGTATCAGGCACTTCGATGAGCACATAGTTGTCGCCAGTTGCCGTGAGGGCGTAACTCGACTCGCAGTCTTCGTACACAGCGGTGAGTTTGTAAATGTAATCGCCTGGAGCGACTTCCTCAATATAGGAAGTGAATTCAGGATCCAATTCAATAACTTCCTTAAGACCTTCGCGGTAGAGGTTGTAATGATGAGGAAGCGGATTGGGTGCATCCCATGAGAGCATTGGCCCTGACATTGTTTCTCCTGCATAATACTCGCCATAGAAGTTCGTTGGAGGATTACATGGTGTTGGTGGGGTAGGAGGAGCGACTTCGCCCATCTCGCCGTTTTGACCGATGTTCTGTCCGTACATGCCACCAGGGCCGCTGCCAACAGCATCGGTTGAATTGATCCAGGTGATGATGTTCTGCCCGTCATGGAATCCGGTGCTGTTTCTGCAACTTGTCTTGCTGTAATTGCTTGAGCACATCTGTGTGTTCCAAATATTGTTGCCGCTCATATCGAAACCTTGAGCCTCAACGGTTGCCATGCTTCCGGCTGTTTGGCCGATACCTTTGAAGTAGGTTACAACGAAACCGTCGCCGAATTCGAAGGCGTCGATGTTATAACCTCCACAAGGAACGACACCGTTGTCAAGCACGAGGATACCGTCGCCCCACAACACTTCACCGTATGACGTGATGCGGTTAATGTAAATCTTGCACTGAGCCTGATAAGCGTCGTCGGTCTGTTCGTAGACGAGAATGATGTCGTGGCTGACGGGGTCGACGGTGGCGCTTGCGGAGATGTATAAGTTGTTGCTGTCTGGTGAGTGTACCGCTACGCCGTTAGGATCCATGATGGTTGTGTTACCGTTTTGGTCGAAGTGGAACACGTAAACGTTGAAATTATAAAAAGCAGGATGGAAGATGTAAACGTAACCGCCGCCCATGCCGTCGGAAATGGCAGAATGGATATAGGTTGATTGGAATGTCTGTTCCGCCATCAGCTGCGTTTCTGGGCTGAACTGAGTGCCATCGATATTGTAACCTGCGACATAGATCGATTTGTTGGTGTACATACCGCTTCCGAGTTTCTCGTATGTCACGAAGACTTTGTTGTCATTGCCAAGCGTGAGCTTTCCGAACATGCATTTTAATCCGGTGTTATCGGAGATGGTGATGACAGGTCCGGCGGTTTCGTTGATATACTGCAGATAAAGGTTGGTGTAGTCGAAACCTAAAGCCCAGATGCCTCCATCGTCGGTGGCGATGACTTCAGCGCGTGAGAAGCCGAGGCCTCCGAAAAGTTGAACGCCTTGTTCGCCCCATGGGAAGGTGCCATCAGGATTGATTTTCACAGCATAGGTATAGCCATCGTAAACAGCGAAGCAGCTTACCACGCCACCGTCGGTTGTTGTAGCCATGGAAACGCCTTCCGACATTGAGGAGAACTCATGTGCTGCGATGTGAATGCCGTTGTCGCCCCATTGGGGTTCGCCAGCGAAGTTGAGTCGCTGCAAATTGGGTGACCAGCCGTTGCCGCCCACGAAACTCATCCATTGGACATAGGTGTCACCGGTATTGGGATTGGTGGCAAGATAGATCTCGCCAGCATCAGCCGAGGTGTTGGCAATAAAGGTGTTGTTGACAGGGTCGTTGACCCATTGCGCCTTTACAGTGAATGCAACTGTCAAAGCGATGATAGTAAAAATGAGCTTTTTCATATTGTCAGTATTTAGTTTTTGATGATTTTCTTGATGGTTGTCCTTCCGGAGGCCGTAACACCTTTCATGAGATACACGCCTTGGCTCAAGGCATCGATGTCTTTTGTGTTGACGCGCTGTCCGCTGATGTTGTAGATCTCCATGATTTCCGCAATCTCTTCAAATCCGCTTTCCCCGACGGATTCATAATTTGGAATCTCGATAATCAGGTAATCGTTACCATTGACGGTATTGGCAAATTCCGATTCTTGGTCCACATAGACCGCAGTGAGTTGGTACTTGTAATTGCCAGGAGCCAGCTCGTCGAAATAAGACGTGGCGTCGGCATCAACCTCGATGATTTCTATCGGCCCATCGTCAAGTAGTTGGCGGTAGAGGTTATAATGTAAGACATTGTAAGCAGGGGGTGTCCAGGTCAGCATGGCACCGTAGGTTGAGGTTTCTTCGTTGAAGATGAAGCTTCCGTCGAAGTTGTCCGGCGCAAAGCAGCAGGGGACAGGCGGTGGTGGCAGTGGACTGACTTCGCCTAAAGCGCCGTCCCAGCCGATGCTCTGTCCGTAGAGACCGCCAGTGTCACGGTTGATCCATGCTACAATGTCTTGCCCTTCATGGTATCCGGAAGTGTTGTCACTGATCGTCTTATTATAACCGGTCGAACTCATGGTGGTGTTCCAAATCCGGCTGTTATCCATGTCATAGCCCACAGCCTCGATGCGTCCTTGCCCTGTGCCGTAAATTACGACGAATCCGCTTGTCTCCTCGATGGCGTCGACTCTGATATCGCCGTAGGATTGTCCCGTGTAGTCGGCTACAAGCATGCCGTCGCCCAGCAACACTTCACCGGTCTCGGTGATACGGTTGACATAGATTCGGTGTTGTGACTGAGATGCAGCATCCTTTTGAAGATAGGCTATGATGACGTCATTGGTCCAAATGTCGACTGTGGCGTATGCGTTTGTGTAATAGTTGCTGTAGTTGGGAGTGTGCACGGCGATGCCGTTGGGGTTGGATATGGTAGGTGTGCCGTTGGCATCGAAATGGGTGACGTAGGTGTTATATACGCCGCCAATGCCGTTATGGAACTGATACACGTATGCGCCTCCATGGTTGTCGGGGATGGCGTAATGGATGTAACTGGCGCCGACGGTCTGAAGGCCGAACAACAGGGTTTCGGGAACAGTCTGCTCTCCGTTTTTGTTATAGCCTGTCACGTAAATTTCTTTATTGTAGTTGGTGTAACCTTGAAGGGTATGTTTGGAATACACCACAAAGACACCGTTTTCAGCAGGAATCAGCACGCCATTGGTGCATTTCTTTGCGGGGTCGCTGATAGTGATCATGGGCCTCAACGTGCCGTCGGGGTTGATGTATTGCAGGAACGAGTTGTCCATGTCAGTGCCCAAGGCCCACAAGCCGCGGTCATTGTTGTAGTATTCGGTGCTCAGCAGTTCAGAACGGCCACCGCCTTCGCCGTCGAAGAGCATGATGCCGTGTTCGCTCCATGGGAAAGAACCGTCTTCGTTGATCTTGACCACCCAGTGATGGGCATCAGCGGTGCGGAACATGCTCACCACACCGTCTTCGACGGCTGTCATGGCATAGCCCGGCGACCAAGTGGCGAGGTTGGGTGTGGTGATGTGGATGCCATCAGGGTCCCATTGAGGCACACCTTCGCGGTTAAGACGTTGAATCCAAGGCGACCAGCCATTGTCGGCACCATAAAGCCATTGCACGTAGGTGTCTTGCGGATAATTATTGGTTGAAATCAGGATCTCGGCTGCACCGGGTGCGCAATTGGCGATGAAGGTATTGCTTGTAGGGTCGTTGACCCACTGTGCCTGAAGGAAATTCAAAGCTGACAAAGCCAAAACGAGTACCGATAGTCTTTTCATTGTGAGTGGATTATGTTTTATGAAGCCCAAAAATAATAAAAAAAGTAATGACTGCCAACTGACAGCCATTACTTTTTTACTTTTTTGCTTGTAAAAGCTTACTTGATGTTCGGTTCTTCCAGTCCGAGGTGCTTCTTAGCATCCACACGTTTCAGGATGATACCGATGATCAAAGCAGCCACGCCAAGGCAGGCAAGCATCACCAGAGGCCAAGTGTAGTTGAGGGCCACCGGGTCGTCGACGCCTGGGTTGGTGTTTTCAAGTACCTTACCGATGAGCAGTGGGAACAGCCACAGACCGATATTCTGGATCCAGAAAATCAGTGCGTAAGCTGAACCGATGATCTTTTCGTCCACCAGCTTCGGTACGCTTGGCCACAAGGCGGCAGGCACCAGTGAGAATGAAGCACCCAACACCAAGATGGTCAAATAAGCCACGATGACACCACCGACGGCATTGCCCTTGAACATAGGCAGGATGAAGGCGAAGGTGAGGTGGCAGATGATGAGCAGCAATGAACCAATCATCAGCATGGAAGCGGCTTTACCCTTATTGTCGACATAGCTGCCGAGGATAGGAGTGATGGCCACAGCCAACAGCGGGAACACAGCGAAGATGGTCTCAGCGGTGCCACGCATGTAACCCATGTAGCAGTAAACCACGAGGGCGACAACGGCAACTGCCATCAAACCAAACTTCAAACCTTTCTTCTTCGAGAAGTTGCTGGCAAAAGAGCAAATGGCAACCACGAGCATGATGATGTATTGTACGATGGTGACAGTGTCGCCAGCCCAGAACGAACCTGCTTCAGGAGCGCTCAGGGTAAGGTTGCACTGCAGCATGTTCACAGCATACTTCTGGAATGGGAAGATGGCTGAGTAGTAAAGCACGCAAAGGAGGGCGACCAGCCAGAAACCGAGGCTTGATAAGATCTTGCCGATATCGGATACCTTGAAAGGATCGTCTTTCTCTTCAGCTTCACCAGTCTGAGCGTCGAGTTTCTTATCCATGAAGAAATAGACAACGAACATGATGAGGGCGATGCAGAGGAGCACCACGCCGAAAGCCACGGAACGGCTCACGTTGATAGTGCCACCGAGACGAGCGAAGTAAGGTGAGAAGATCATGCAGGTGGCCACACCCAAGCGAGCGAGTGCCATCTCTGAACCCATGGCCAAAGCGGTCTCACGACCCTTGAACCATTTAACGATACCACGGCTCACGGTGATGCCGGCCATCTCAGTGCCGCAACCGAAGATCATGAAGCCGAGGGCAGCCAACTTAGCGGAAGCAGGCATGCCACGATAGAATGGTGAAACGCCTAATTCTTCGAACACAGGGATGTAGTTCAGGTTGTTGTTGAACCAAGTCTCAGCACTGCTGCCGTAGAACGACTCGCTGATGGCGTAGTACTTGATAATGCCACCGACGAGCATGACGGCGCCTGAGAGCACTGCGGTGAAACGCACGCCCATCTTGTCAAGGATGATGCCTGCGAAAATCAGGAAGAACACGAAGACGTTCAGGAAAGTCTCAGCGCCCTGCATGGTGCCGAAAGCGAGGCTGTCCCATCCACGTTCAGTCTGCATTAAGTCTTTGATGGGTGACAAGATGTCCATGAAAATGTAGCTGCAGAACATGGCCAGAGCCAAAAGCAGCAGGGCAATCCACCTCATGGTGGGATTGTCTCTCAATGTGAGTTTTTCTGTCATTGTGATATTGATTTAATTTGTTTGATTATTCGGGAAGTTGAACGATTTCCTTCTTGTAGCCTTTCAGCACTTCCTTGGCGAAGTCGGCAATGGTCTGAGGTGTAATGCTCTTGACAATAGCGTCGTATTCACCAATGACGTTGATCTTGTCATCATTGAAGGTTTCCATGGCATTGATCCAGAAACTGTTCTCTTCAAGCTGCTCAGCGCGTTTCTTGTAGAGGTTCTCGACAACCTTGGTGAGGTCTTCTTGTGCAGGACCGTTCTTAGCCACGTCGTTGAGGCCTTCGTAAACCTTGCTCATGAGCTTTTCGTACATCTCCTTGTTGGTGTCGAAAGCGACGAGGAACAGGAATGCATCTTTAGGTTTGTCAGAGACCTGACCCATGACGCCGACGCCGTAGGTGCCGCCTTCCTCTTCACGGATGGTACGGGTGTAGTAAATGTCCATCACATCGCTCAAAGCCTTCATATAGAGCTGGTTGCGGTAGTTGTACTCCATGGTGCCATTCAAAATCATATAGATGCTGGCTTTTGGGTTCTGCATCTGTTTGCTGAAGTGGCAGATGTTATTGGTCTCAGGAATGCCGAGGTTGATGTCTTTCCAGCTTTCCTTACGCTTGTCGGCTTTCAGGGAAGCCAAGTATTGCTCAACCATAGGCTTGAAGGTTTCGGTATCGATGTTACCCACGAAGTAGAAGGTGAAGTTGTTAGGATCGGCGAAACGGTCGCTGTAGAGCTTCATGGCCTTGGCATAGTCGATCTTGTCGATGTCAGAGGCCTTGGTTCTCATGCGGAGCGGATGGTTGTTGTAGAGCACGCTGATGAGTGAGTCGGAGAAAGTGATCATCGGGTTGAGCTCTTGGTTTTCAAGGGCGGCTTTGGTGCGTTGTGCATAGGACTGGAAGGCCTCTTCATCGGAACGTGGAGCGTTGAAATACAGATAGATGAGCTGCATCATCGTCTCTAAGTCCTTAGGTGAGCAGTTGCCGCTGATGCCTTCTTGGTAGCTCTCGATGTAAGGTGTGACGCGCACTTTCTTACCAGCGAGTACCTTGGGCAGGTCGGTGGCACTGAAGTTGCCCACGCCGCCGAGGTTGATGACTTCGTCAAGGTTTGACAAAGTGGTGAAGTCCTCTTGCTTGAGGGCGGAAACACCACCTTCGCTAATACCTCTGAAGCGGATTTCGTCTTCCTTGAAGTCGGTCTTCTTATAGACAACCTTCATGCCGTTGCTGAGGGTCATGACAACGGCGTCGAACTCAGGCATCAGCTCTTCTTTCTTGATCTTGCCAGGTTTAGGCATGTCGGCGATCATTGGGCCTTCAAACACTTCTTCTTTGTAAGGCTCTACCTCAGCGGCATTGGCGGTGTTGTAGATCTTCAGGACCTCTTCCTTAGTGGGAAGGACTTCACCGTCTTTCTTAGGAGCGGTCACGGTGATCACGAGGTTGTTTTCAGGGATGAGCTGTGCAGCAAATGCATTGATGGCTTCGATGGGGAGGTTCGGGATAATCTGCTGATACAGGGCGTACTCAGTCTCGATACCCATCATAGGCTCGTTGGTGAGGAAGTGCTCCAAGCATTCATTGACATAGCTTCCGTTTTCGGTGTTGTTTCTTTCGTTGTATTGGTTTTCAATACGCTTCATGAAGTCGGCCTTGGCACGTTCGTATTCCGAAGCGGTGAAGCCATATCGTGCCATACGATTGTTCTCGGTGACCAAAGCAGTGAGGGCTTCGTCGATACCAGCGGCGTCCTTAGCCATGGCTACGCTGCACCAAGCTTCCTTGGTGGGAGCAATGTAATAATTTGAATAGTAGCTGTATCCATAAACAAACGGAGGATTGGCCTTTTGGGTGATCTCTCTCAAACGATTGATCTCCATTTGTGAGATGATACCTAAAACATATTGTCCGATCCAATATTGAACGTCATTCTTCAATGAATCAGGAGTGGCGTCGGTTTTGTAGTACATACGCACTTGATAGGCGGTTTCTTCAGGGTCGGAGGCAATGGCCACGATGGGTTCCTCATTGTCGTCGATCATGAATTGTGTTCTCGGAGCGGGATTCACTGGAGCTTTGATGTCAGCGCACATTTCCTTGATGCGAGCCTCGATGGCGTCAACGTCGATGTCACCAACGATGATCAGGCCTTGGAGGTCAGGACGATACCACTTGTGGTAGTAGTCGCGGAGGGTTTGGTATTCGAAGTTGGCAACCACTTCTGGCAGACCGCCGGGCAGACGGTTGGCGTATGGGCTGTTGGGGTACATGATGGGGAGAATCTCCTTCATGATACGCTCGCTGGCGTCTTCACGGGTACGGAGCTCTTCGAGGATGACGCCACGTTCGTTGTCAATCTCTTCTTCTTGGAGGGCGATGAAGCTCGACCAGTCGTGGAGGATGAGCAGGCAGGTGTCAACCAGTCCAGGGATGTTGGTGGGCACGTTGGTGACCATGTAAACGGTTTGGTCGATGCCAGTGCCGGCGTTGAGGTTCTCACCAAACTTGATACCACGGCTCTGGAGATACTCGCGGAGCATCATGCCGGGGAGGTTAGTGGTGCCATTGAAGGCCATGTGCTCCAAGAAGTGAGCAAGACCGCGTTGTGATTCCTCCTCAAGGATGGAACCAACTTTCTGGGCAATGTAGAAGTCGGCACGTTGAGCTGGCTTCTCGTTGTGACGGATGTAATAAGTCATTCCGTTGTCAAGCTTGCCGTATCTCACGTTGGGATCCATGGGAGTAGGCATGGCTTGTGCAGCAGCCATCATAGTCATGGCCAAAACTGCGAAAAGTGTTAATGCTAGTTTTTTCATGATGATTAATTAGTATAAATGAACAACATATTTTTCTTCGAAATACTCTTCCTTAAAGTATTTGGATACAGGAGTCTTCTTGTAATGCCAATATTTGGAGATGGCCTGGAACTCTTCCTTGAGGTCGCCACCTTTGAGGTAAAGGATGCCGCCAGCTTCTATGTCGCCTCTGATTCTCAGCTTGTTGCCTGCAAGGTTGGCAATCTCGGGCAAGGTCATCACAGCACGGCCGGTGACGATGTCGAATTTTTCCTTGACTTCCTCGGCGCGCTTGTGCTCGGCCACCACGTTCTTCAACCCGATGGCATCCTTGACGGCGTTCACCACATTGATCTTCTTGCCAGTGCCGTCAATCAAATAAAACTGAGCATCGGGAAACATAATAGCCAAAGGGATACCGGGGAATCCGCCGCCAGTGCCGAGGTCCATCACCCGCATGCCAGGCAGGATGTCGAAGTATTTGGCGATGGCCAGAGAGTGCAGCACATGGTGCTCATAAAAATGGTCCATGTCCTTCCTCGAGATGACGTTGATCTTGCTGTTCCAGTCCAAGTACAGGGCTTTCAACTGGTTAAACTGATCTTTTTGCGTCTCAGAGAGCTCTTTGAAATAATTGAAGAGGCCAGTCGTATCCATAATAATATAATAAAATCACAAAAATACGGATTTATTGAATACGATTGTAGAAATACCGAAAAGTTTTGTAATTTTACCTCCTGAAATTCTATCACAATAATGAGACGTCTACTGTTTTTTATGCTGCTGCTGCCGATATCTTTGATGGCGCAGAAGATTACCGTTGAAGAGTATATTGAGACCTATAAGGACATCGCCATGAGGGAGATGAGGGATCATAAGATTCCGGCATCGATCACCTTGGCTCAGGGCATCATCGAATCAGGGGCGGGCAATAGTGCATTGGCTCGTGAGGCGAAAAACCACTTCGGCATCAAGTGCCATAAGGAATGGAAAGGCAAGACCTACACCATGGACGACGATGAGAAGAACGAGTGCTTTCGTGTGTATAAAAACGCCGAGGAATCGTTCCGCGATCATTCAGAGTTCCTCACCAGTCGCTCCCGGTATGCCGATCTTTTTAAGCTCGACATTATGGATTACAGAGCCTGGGCCAACGGCTTGAAGGCAGCCGGTTACGCCACCAATCCATCGTATGCCTCCATGTTGATCAATCGCATCGAGTTGAACAAACTGTATCTGTATGACCAACTCGCCATGGGAAAAATCAACGAGAAAGAGGCGGAGAAACAGATAGAATTGGAAGAAGAAAACGCTTCTGATGACATCGAGTTGGAACTGGCTTATTCGCCTGTCGACAAGTCGATGTATGAATTGGTTGACATGACGGTCAACAAGCGCTTCATCTATGAGAACAACGGTGTGAGATTCATCTACGCCAAGGAGGGCGAAACGCCTGAAAGCCTCTCGAAGGAATTGAGAATCAGGAAGAGATTGCTTTGCCAATACAATCTGGTCAACCGACCCGACGAAATGGTGTTCCATCACGGTGACGTGGTGTATTTAGGAAAGCTTCGCAACAACAATAGAAGGGTGAAAAATTACGTCACCGATGGCAGTGAGAGCGTTCGCGACTTGGCTTTAAAATTTGCTGTGCAACCTGAGCGGCTCGCCAAGTTGAACAAGCTTGAAAAAGGAAAGAAGTTCAAAGCCGGACAAAAGGTCAGGTTAAGATAGCTCTTCTCGTAAGTATCGAGCCGTGTAGCTCTCCTCGTGCATGGCCACCTCTTCGGGAGTGCCTTGGCAAATGATTTCGCCGCCTCTGTCACCTCCCTCAGGACCCATGTCGATAATGTAATCAGCCAGTTTGATCACATCCATGTTGTGCTCGATGATGAGCACCGTATTGCCCTTGTCGACCAACTTGTTCAGCACATTCATCAACACCTTGATGTCCTCGAAATGCAGTCCAGTAGTGGGTTCGTCGAGCACATACAGCGTCTTCCCAGTGTCGCGTTTGGCAAGTTCGGTGGCAAGTTTCACGCGTTGGGCTTCACCTCCTGAGATGGTGGTTGATGCTTGACCTAAGGTTAGATAACCCAATCCAACATCTTGCAAAGTTTTGATCTTCTGAATGATGGATGGGATATTCTCAAAGAAAGCTACAGCCTCGTTGATGGTCATGTTGAGCACGTCGTTGATCGACTTGCCTTTGTAGCGTACTTCCAAGGTCTCACGGTTGTAGCGTTTGCCTTGACATTCTTCGCAAACCACTGACACATCAGGGAGGAAGTTCATCTCGATGAGCTTCATGCCAGCGCCCTTACAGGCCTCGCAGCGACCGCCTTTCACGTTGAATGAGAAGCGTCCCGCTTTGTAATTGCGGATCTTGGCCTCGGGCAACTCTCCAAAGAGCTTGCGGATGTCGTCAAAGACCTTAGTATAGGTGGCAGGGTTGGAGCGCGGTGTGCGTCCAATGGGAGCCTGGTCGATCTCGATGATCTTGTCAATCAGCTCAACGCCTTCTATGCTGGCGTAGGGTAGGGGTTCCTTTACCGAACGGTAAAACTTCTTGCTCAGGATAGGGTTAAGGGTTTCGTTGACTAAAGTCGATTTGCCTGATCCTGAAACGCCTGTAATACAAGTCATTACACCTAATGGAAGCTTAAGGGTGACGTTCTTCAGATTGTGACCGGTAGCTCCATTAATAATAAGGTACTGCCCCTCAAGAGGCTTGCGTCTTTCTTTTGGGATTTCAATTTTACGGTTACCGTTGAGATAGTCGCAGGTGATGGAGTGGCCTTGCATGGCTTCTTCGGGAGTGCCAGCGAAAACAACCTCACCGCCGTGGCGACCGGCACCAGGACCGATGTCAACCAAATAGTCGGCATTGAGCATGGTGTCTTTGTCGTGCTCCACCACGATGACGGAGTTGCCAATGTCACGCAACTCTTTCAACGATTCGATCAATCGGTGGTTGTCCCTCTGGTGAAGGCCGATGCTGGGCTCATCTAAGATATAAAGCACACCGGTGAGTTGCGATCCAATTTGGGTGGCCAGACGGATGCGTTGCGCCTCGCCGCCTGAAAGCGATGCCGCTGGACGGTTCAAACTGAGGTAGTCGATGCCGATATCCAACAGGAAATGCACTCGCTTGTCGATTTCACGCAAAATCTCCTTTCCGATTTCGTTTTGGCGCTCATTGAGTTTCGACGGAAGCGCCTCAATCCACTGGCAAAGCGAATAGGTGTCCATCTCAGCCACTTCGGCGATGTTTTTGCCGTCGATAAGGAAATACTGGGCCTCTTTCTTGAGTCGGGTGCCATGGCAAACGGGACAGGTGACGTGGTTCATGAACGATCCTGCCCAACGTGCGATGCTCGCTGGAGCATCTTCGTTGTTTTGGCTTTCAATGAAACGGATGATGCCTTCGAAGTTGATCTTGTATATGCTATTGATGCCGATGTATTCGCGTTTCACCTCAAAGGTCTCGTTGGTGCCGTAAAGGATAACATCCAAGGCCTCGTCGGAGATTTCCTTCATCGGAGTGTCCAAGGTAAAGCCGTATTTCAGGCCAATGGCTTCAAGTTGGTGGAAGATCCAGCTACCCGACTTGTATTCACCTGCCGGTGCCAGTCCGCCTTTCTTGATGCTCAGGTCTGGATTGGGGATAAGCTTTTCCTTGTCGACCACGGTGATCTCGCCCATGCCGTTGCATTTGGGACAAGCACCGTATGGTGAGTTGAACGAAAAGGTGTTGGGCTCAGGATCCTCGTAGGAGAGACCGGTGGTAGGACACATCAGCAAACGGCTGAAATAGCGCACTTGCTCAGTCTCGTGATCCATCACCATCAACAAACCTTTGCCATAGCGGAAGGCCGTTTGCACAGACTTAGTGATGCGGCTCTTGCAGTCGTCACTGACTTCGAGACGGTCAATCACAATCTCAATGTCGTGAGTTTTGTAGCGGTCGAGCATCATGCCAAATTCGATCTCACGCATCTCGCCATCAACGCGCACGCGTGTGAATCCCGCTTGACGTATGTGCTCAAACAGCTCACGGTAGTGGCCTTTACGACCTCTGATGGAAGGGGCGAGGATGTGGATGCGCCTTCCTTGGTAGTCCTTGAGGATAAGGTCTGTGATCTGCTCCTCAGAGTAGCGTACCATGCGCTCTCCGGTGTTATAGGAGTAGGCTTCGCCGATTCTGGCGTACAGCAATCTCAAGAAATCATAAATCTCGGTGATGGTACCAACAGTGGATCGTGGGTTTTTGTTGACAGACTTCTGTTCGATAGAGATGACAGGGCTTAATCCCGTGATTTTGTCAACGTCAGGACGCTCCATGTTGCCAATGAACTGCCGCGCATAGGCTGAGAAACTTTCCATGTAACGGCGTTGTCCCTCAGCATAAATGGTGTCGAAAGCCAACGACGACTTGCCGCTGCCGCTAATGCCGGTGACGACCACCAAGGCATTGCGCGGTATCGATAGGTCGATGTTTTTCAGGTTGTTCTCACGAGCACCTAAGATCTCTAACGTCTTATCTTCCGAGAATTCGTTCATTTCGGTAGTTTAATCTGGTAGCTGTTTCCTTCGGAAATCGTCAACTTGTTGCTCCTAAGCCATGGATTATAGTATTTGAGCATCTTGAGGTTGGTGCCCTTGTCAATGGCGAATTGGGCAAGGTCCTCGATGGTCTCAGTGACTGTGATGGTCTTGTATTCCAAGGGTTGGTACCAGCCTTCGTCACTGATATGGAAACCGTATTTTTCAGGGTTCTGTGTGATCAGCTTGAATGCAAGAATGCGGTAGATGTAACGCTCGGTCTCAGCAGGTAACAACAGGTCGTAATAGGAAGACACATGTTGTTCCTCAATGGAGCGCGACACTTTACCGCCACCGCAGTTGTAGGCTGCCGCCGATAATGTCCAGCTACCGAACTTGGCATATAAGTCCTTCAAGAAATCACACGCTATCTGGGTCTCCAACTCCTGATTGTAACGCATATCCACCTCCTTGTAAATCTCCAGTCCGTATTGTTTTCCGGTGCCTTCAAGAAACTGCCAGAAGCCGACGGCTTTAGAAGGTGATACCACGTTGGTCAAGTCACTCTCAATCATGGCCAGGTATTTGAAATCCTCTGGAAGGTTGTTCTTCTTCAGGATAGGCTCAATGACAGGGAACCAACGGGTCGTTCTTTTCAGCAGGAGAATAGTGTTGGAATGACGATAAGAATTGACTATTATCTCACGCTCAAGACTTTCCCGCACATAGAAACGGTCGAGCGGCACTGCTTCACCACAAAAAACTAAGGTTTTAGGCAACTCAATGTCATGGATGTTCTGGTCGAGGTAATCGTAACTCAGTACATCAGGATTGAGTCCGTCGTAAAAGCTGTCATCTTTCGTCTCAGTACTTTGAGCAATGCCGAAAGTGATGGCAGCGGTTACACCTATTAATATAATAGCGGCGCCTATAGCTAAAAAGAGGTTCCTCGTTTTCATTGTTGTTTAGAATGGAGTGACGAAATCCTTGAATAGTGGAGAGACTTTATCCTTCTCTGACAGGATGGGGTTTTCGATGTTCCATCGAATGTTCAGGTCGGGATCGTTCCATCGGATGCTGCCTTCAGAGGCTTTGTTGTAGACGTTGGTGCATTTGTAGGTGAACACCGAGTAATCCTCGAGGCACACGAATCCGTGGGCAAAACCTTCCGGAATCCAGTACATGAACTTGTTACCTTCGGTGAGTTCCACCGACTCCCATTGCCCGTAGGTAGGGGAGCCCTTGCGGAGGTCGACAGCCACGTCCCTGACGGCACCTTTCACCACGCGCACCAACTTACCCTGTGCAAAAGGTGGTTTCTGGAAATGCAAGCCACGCAACACGCCTTTCATGGATTGGCTCTCGTTGTCCTGAACAAAGTTCATGTCGAGTCCGTGCTCTAAAAAGCGCTGCTTGTTATAGCTTTCGAAGAAATAGCCGCGCTCATCCAGGAATACGTCCGGCTTGATGATTAATAAATCCTTAATCCTAGTTTCTATGATTTCCATAATTATCTCTCACCTCTCATCTTTCACCTCTCACCTCATTAAAGGTGAACGCACTCGTTATAGGCTGCGGCTGCGGCTTCCATGATGCCTTCCGACATGGTGGGGTGGGGGAACACGGCATGGATGATGTCCTCGCCTTTGGCACCGAGTTCACGGCAGAGCACAGCGGCGGCGACCATTTCGGTGACGTTGTCACCTACCATGTGGCAACCTAACCAATCGCCAGTCTTGGCATCAAACACGACTTTAATGAAGCCGTCCTTGTTGCCTGCTGCGGTGGCTTTACCTGAGGCGGTGAAGGGGAACTTGCCGATCTTGACCTCATAACCGGCAGCGATGGCTTTGGCTTCGCTTAAGCCGACAGAAGCGATTTCAGGAGTGGTATAGGTGCAACCAGGAATGTTGGCATAGTTCAGAGGCTTGGGATCTAGGCCGCAAAGTTTCTCCACGCAAATGGTGGCTTCGTGGTCGGCCTTATGAGCCAAAGCGGGACCATGAACGATGTCGCCGATGGCATAAACGCCAGGCGCATTGGTGCGGTAGAAGTCGTCAACGATGACTTTGCCGCGTTCAGTGGCGATGTTCAGTGTCTCCAGTCCGAGGTCGTCGATGTTGGTCTGCACGCCGACGGCGGAGAGTACGATGTCAGCTTCCACGGTCTTTTCGCCCTTCTTAGTGCTGATGGTGCACACGCATTTCTCACCGGTGGTGTCCACATGGGTCACTGAGGCTTCGGTCATCACCGTCATCTTCAGTTTCTTGAAGGAACGCTCCACTTGCTTGGACACTTCTTCGTCCTCGTTAGGCACTACATTGGGCAGGAACTCCACGAGGGTCACTTTGACGCCCATGCTGGTGAAGAAGAAGGCAAACTCTGAGCCGATGGCACCAGAACCGACTACTACCATGCTTTCTGGAAGCTTGTCCAGCACCAAAGCCTGACGGTAACCGATGATCTTTTTGCCGTCGATAGGCAGAGCGGGCAGTTCGCGAACGCGGGAACCGGTAGCGAGGATGATATGATCGGCTTCATGCAAGGTAACGTTGCCCTCGGCATCGGTCACTGACACTTGCTTGTCGGCAGTGAGACGGCCATAGCCGTTGATGACCTCTACGTTATTCTTCTTGAGGAGGAACTGAACGCCTTTGCTCATGGTCTCGGCCACGCCACGGCTGCGGGCAACCACGGCCTCCATGTCGGGCTTTGCTTCGCCTTCCACCTTGATGCCATAGTTCTCGGCATGGTTGATGTAGTTGTAAACCTGTGCACTCTTCAGCAGCGCTTTAGTCGGGATGCAACCCCAGTTGAGGCAGATGCCGCCTAATTCAGCCTTTTCTACTACGGCAGTTTTCTTTCCAAGTTGTGATGCTCTGATGGCAGCCACGTACCCACCAGGGCCGCTGCCGATAACGATGACGTCGTATTTCATGATTTATTCTGTTTTTTTGTTTTTCTTTTCGCTAATTCGTTTGATGATTGACGCTAACAAAGCCCAAAGGACAAAAAAAGCGATCACGCCAACCACCCAAACAAGAACTAAACTTCTGACCATAATTAATAATTAAGGTGCAAAAGTAAGAAAAAAGTATGATTTTTTAGGGTTCCGTTGTAGGATTATCAAGAAAATTTCTTATGTTTGTACCCAGTTATCAATAAAACCTACGATTATGAACTACGATTCCAATCCAGTACAACTTCTTTTTAACAACGAGGAACTCAAAGAGAGAATCAATATGGTGATGTCAAGCCGTGACCATACTACAGGTATTACGTTTGTCAATCTGTGTTACCAACTTGTTCAGCTCGCTTTTCAGGAGCATCGGGTGAAAAAGAATGACGAAAATACCACCCTCACCAGTGAGGAATTATGTGCTGACGATCAGGTGCGCGTGAGCAAAATCTTGTGGGAATTGATTTGGGATCACAAAATTTTCCTGCTTTTTGGACGCAGTGAATTGCTCGGTTTGAGTAACGGCGAGGACCGGTTTGTTAAATACTAAATTCAGAATTTAGAATTTAGAGGGTGTGTTTCCCCTAATCTTGTTTAAAAAAATTATCGCAAATCGTCATTGCGAGGAGTTTTGGCGACGAAGCAATCCATCAAAAAACCCCAAAATAGGGTCAAGTTGGATTGCTTCGCTGCGCTCGCAATGACGTTTTTTATCGTAACACTAAAACAAGTAACTGATATTCAGCAAAATAAAAATTTTTCAAAAATTTTCAAAAAAAATAGTTGAAAACTATTGCTGGTAAAAGAAATTGTTGTACTTTTGCGCCGCTGAAATCGTGAAAGGTTTATCCTTTTGAATAGATATGGTCGGGGACCTGAAAACTAAACCGTTATAGGTCTCTGCGCGATGCTGACGAAACGTCGAAAAAAGCGGTTGCATCGTGGGTTTATAGACTTCAGGCCTTAATTATGGCCGAATCTTTCCCTGACTACATCTTGAAAAATCGTGAATCTTGAGCTGTTTCGGCTTGAGCAAAGAAATATTTGTCCAAAAAATAGGATTTAAACAAACAGTTAAAACTTAAACGTAACAAAATGCCGACTATTCAACAATTAGTGCGCAAAGGGCGCCAAAAATTGATCGACAAGAGTAAGTCACCAGCATTGGATTCATGTCCGCAGCGCCGTGGCGTGTGTGTTCGTGTGTACACAACGACCCCTAAAAAACCTAACTCAGCAATGCGTAAGGTCGCCAGGGTTCGTTTGACCAACCAAAAGGAAGTCAACGCATACATCCCGGGTGAAGGCCATAACCTGCAGGAACACTCTATCGTGATGATCAGAGGAGGCCGTGTGAAGGATCTTCCAGGTGTTCGTTACCACATCATCCGTGGTGCTTTGGACACCAGCGGTGTCGACGGACGTCGCCAACGCAGATCTAAGTACGGTGCTAAGAGACCTAAAAAGACAGCCGCAAAGAAGTAAAGGCAACTAAATCAAGTAATTAAGACTTTTTGAGAAATGAGAAAAGCGAAACCAAAAAAGAGAATCATCCTTCCAGATCCTAAGTACAATGACGTGCAGGTCACAAAGTTTGTGAACAACATCATGCTCAAGGGTAAGAAGAATCTGGCTTATGAGATTTTCTACGAAGCCATGGACATCATTGAAGAAAAGCTCAATGAGAATCCTGTTGAGGTGTGGAAGAAGGCTTTGGCCAACGTCACTCCTCAGGTCGAGGTCCGCAGCCGCCGTATCGGTGGTGCCACTTTCCAGATTCCTTCAGAAATCCGTCCCGCTCGTAAGCAGAGCATCGGTATGAAGAACCTGATCAACTACGCTCGTAAACGTCACGAGAAGTCGATGGCCCTCAAGCTCGCTTCAGAAATCATGCAAGCCTACAAGGAAGAAGGTTCTGCTTTCAAGAAGAAGGAAGAAATCCACCGTATGGCTGATGCCAACAAGGCCTTCTCGCACTTCAGATTCTAATTTGAAACAGGTATAGGAAACATGGCAAACGTCCCAGAAAATATGATCAACCTCAGCCTCACTCGTAATATCGGCATCATGGCTCACATCGATGCTGGTAAGACGACTACGACCGAGCGTATCCTCTATTACACTGGACGTAGCCACAAGATCGGTGAGGTCCACGACGGAGCTGCTACCATGGACTGGATGGTCCAGGAGCAGGAACGTGGTATCACCATCACTTCAGCTGCCACAACGGTGTTCTGGCACCTTAATAATGAGGCTTACAAAATCAATATCATTGATACTCCCGGCCACGTCGATTTCACAGTGGAGGTGGAGCGCTCGCTCCGCGTCCTCGATGGCGCTATCGCTATCTTCTGTGCCGTGGGCGGCGTCGAGCCTCAGTCCGAAACCGTTTGGCACCAGGCTGACAAGTACAGAGTGCCCCGCATTTGCTTCGTGAACAAGATGGACCGCGCCGGTGCCGACTTCTATAAGGTCATCGACGAGATCCGTGAGCGTTTGCACGCCAATCCTGTTCCGCTTCAGTTGCCCATCGGCGTCGAAGATACCTTCGTCGGCGTGGTTGACCTGCTGAAGAACAAAGCTTACGTGTGGGACGAGGAAGACAACGGCTCGCATTTCGAGGAAGTGGCTATCCCCGATGATATGAAAGATGAGGTAGCTAAATACCGCACCATGATCATCGAAGGCGCCGCCGAGGACAACGAAGCCCTGTTCGAAAAATACATGGAAGATCCCGACAGCATCACCGAGGAAGAGCTGATCGCCCAGATCCGTAAGGAGACCCTGAGCCTCAATATCTGCCCCGTGTTCTGCGGCGCTTCATTCAAGAACAAGGGCGTTCAAATGCTTCTCGACGGTATTGTCAACTACCTGCCGAGCCCATTGGATGTCGATCACGTGACCGGCACCAACCCCAAGTCCGGTGAAGAGGAAATCCGCAAGGCCGACCCGAACGGGCCGTTCTGCGCTCTGGCATTCAAGATCGCCACTGACCCCTTCGTCGGCCGTCTGTGTTTCTTCCGCGTCTACTCAGGCACCCTGAAAGCCGGCGAAACCGTTTTGAACACTGGCACAGGCAAACGCGAACGCATCGCCAAGATCGTTCAGATGAACGCCAACAAGCAGACTCCTATGGAGGAGATCTCAGCTGGCGACATCGCCGCAGCCATCGGGTTCAAGGTCATCCGCACCGGCGATACTTTGACCGTCGAAAACAAGCCTCTGGTACTCGAGAACATCAAGTTCCCCGATCCAGTGGTGAACGTCGCGATCGAGCCTAAAGCTACTGCAGACATCGAAAAGATGGAGACCTCACTCACCAAGTTGGTGGAGGAGGATCCCACTTTGTTCGTACACCTTGATGAAAACTCAGGACAGACCATCTTGTCCGGTATGGGCGAATTACACCTTGATATTATTATCGACCGTCTCAGAAGAGAATTTGGCGTCGAAGTCAACCAGGGTCGTCCACAGGTCGCATATAAGGAAACCTTTACAAACACGATTCAGCACCGTGAAGTCTATAAAAAACAG
>JAEEGL014262045.1_pt1 | contig 26454 bp, 19 predicted proteins | sample 9134231 | NCBI WGS metagenome assembly JAEEGL01 (sample SAMN16246548, study PRJNA631951) | gut metagenome | biome: gut microbiome; feature: rumen; material: fiber-attached | host: Bos | place: Iran: Karaj | collected 2018-10
CTTCACCAAGGAAGTGAAGCTGAAAGAGACCGTGGCCGACATCTATCCCGACCTCGACAAGTCGTCAGGCCGCATCAACAACGACCTGATGTATCGCCACTGGGACCATTGGGTCGACACCTACGGACATATCTTCGTGGGCAATTTCAGTAGCGGCAAGATCGAGGCTTCGTTTGACGCGATGCAAGGCGAGCAATGGGAAGCCCCCGTGCGTCCCTTCGGTGGTATGGAACAAGTGCAATGGCTGCCCGACGGCAAGAGCTTCGTGTACTGCTGCCGCAAGAAGGTCGGCAAGGACTACGCCCTCTCCACCAACACCGACATCTACCAATACATCATCCTGAGCGGCGAGTGCAAGAACCTTACCGAAGGCATGATGGGCTACGACCTCAACCCCGTCATCTCGCCCGACGGCAAATACATGGCCTGGGAGAGCATGGAACGCGACGGCTATGAGAGCGACAAGCAACGCCTCTTCGTGATGAACCTCGAAACGGGCGAAAAGACCGACTACTCAGCCAAGTTCGATCAATGCTGCACGGGCTTCAGCTGGGCCGACGACAGTAAGACCTTATACTTCATCAGCGATGCCTACGCCACCGACCAACTCTACGCCCTCACCCTCGAGAACGGAGAAATCAAAAAGCTGACGGAAGGCCAACACAACTATGTATCGGTGCACTTCAACGGCGACAAGCTGATTGCAGGCCGTCAATCGATGAGCCACCCGACGGAGCTCTTCAGCGTCGACCCTGCCACAGGCGAAGCCACGCAAATCACCACCGTCAACGACAAGATCTTTGCCCAACTCACCGTGGGCAAGGTCGAGGAACGCTGGGTGAAGACCACCGACGGCAAGGACATGCTCGTATGGGTCATCTACCCGCCCCATTTCGATGCCAACAAGCAATACCCTGCCCTGCTCTACTGCGAGGGTGGACCGCAGAGCACCGTGAGCCAGTTCTGGTCATACCGTTGGAACTTCCAGATGATGGCTGCCAATGACTACATCGTGGTCGCCCCCAACCGCAGAGGTCTGCCTGGTTTCGGTCAGGAATGGCTTGAGGAAATCAGCGGCGACTACGGTGGACAGTGTATGAAGGATTATTTGAGCGCCATCGACGAACTGAAGAAAGAGCCTTACATCGACGAGAACCGCCTCGGTGCCGTTGGCGCCAGCTTCGGTGGCTTCAGCGTGTATTGGCTGGCGGGTCACCACGACAATCGCTTCAAGGCCCTCATTGCCCACGACGGTATGTTCAACCTCGAAGCCCAATACCTCGAAACTGAGGAGATGTGGTTTGTCAACTGGGATCTCGGCGGCCCTTACTGGGACTGGAACAACCCGACCGTCCGCAAGACTTACGCCAACTCGCCCCACCTCTTCGTTGACAAATGGACCGCCCCCATCCTCGTCATCCACGGCGGCCTCGACTACCGTATCTGCTTCACGCAGGGCATGCAGGCCTACAACGCCGCTATCCTGCGCGGCCTCGACGCAGAATTCCTCTATTTCCCGGATGAAAACCACTGGGTCCTGAAACCGCAGAATGGCGTGCTCTGGCAGAGACGGTTCTATAATTGGTTGGATAAATATTTGAAATAATGTGTATACACTGTAGAGACGGTGTGCACACCGTCTCTACACCTAAACACGATAAACAATGTCAGACGACAGATTTCAAAACAGATACCGAATAGAATCCGCCCGCGCATCATGGCATGATTACGATGGCGGATCTTATTTCATTACCATCTGCACGAAAAATCGGGAACATTTTTTCGGTGAGATTGTGGATGGGGAAATAGTGTTGTCTGACATCGGAAAATATACCCAAACATGCATTGAGGAAATAACACAACACAATCCTTATGCAGGAATCCCGCAGTTTGTGATTATGCCTAATCATGTTCATCTGATTGTAATAATCACGGCACCAGATGGTAGAGACGTGCCATGGCGCGTCTCTACAACGGGCAAAAACGAAACGATGCAAAACATTGCCAATAAACAAGGTAGATTGTCAACAACCATTGGAGGTTTTAAACAATCTGTTACCCGTTTCGCCAACCAAAACGCCCTCGATTTCTCCTGGCAACCCCGTTTCCACGACCACATCGTTCGCGACACCCCTGAAATGAACCACATTGCGGATTATATCGAAAACAACGTGGCGAATTGGAAGGATGATGAATTCTACACGCCGTAAAACCTTGTAGAGACGTTGCGTGCAACGTCTAAAAACGATAAAACGCATTCACCGCTGTTGCAATGTGACACCCTCCTTTCGGCCATTATGGTCGAAAGTATAATAAGCCCATAAGAAATCTGCGGAAATTGGTGGGTCATAGATGACTGCCAACACATAATGGTCGCCGACCTTTTCCACCCATTGAACGTAGCCATATTTACCAAAATCGCGGCCTCGCGCCGCCAAATCCTGCCCTATTGCCTCCATTATCGTATCTATTTCGGTGATGTGGCTCAAGCATGCCTGGTCAAGACACCCTAAATACTCATTTCCGATATACACCATTCGTCCTTTGGCATCGAATCCACGACAAATGGTGTCAGAATATATCCGATAATAATCTCCCCTTTTGTATCTTTTTCGTTCTGAAACTCCGCTGCCATCCTTTTTCTCTCGATATGTCCAAATATATTTCGTGGAAAAATGTTGATATTCAGTGACCCCAATTGTATCCATCTGGGACAGGATTGCTTTTTTCACAGCAATTGGCAACTGTTCAAAACTGCATGACTCTTGTATTGGCCACCCTATTTGAAATAATGTTTTCCCATAAAGCCCGCGAGGCTCGTCGTTGCGTCCTTCCACCATGTGGATGGTTGGACCATTGACATCACAAGAGAGCAACTTGCCTCGGGTGAGATTCAGGTCGGCATTCCAAAAGTTATCATCTCCGTCACAAATTATCATATAAAGTTGGATATCAGGACGGAATCGAAATTGGAAAAACTCTTCTTCTTCAGGCATCACTTCACTAATGTGTATGCAATTGATATGCACGCAAGTGTCGCCTTCGGGGTTTAGATAGAAGACATACTGCCGAATATATTCGTAAAAATATGGTGCGGTGAATGCCCTTTGGATTTGCTGTGCCGAATCGGCACGCCTGTCCAGCACCTTCGCTAGCACAGTCTCCGCCCACTGCACCTCCCGAAGTCCAACCTCGCAACAGTCCCCTAGTCTGTGGCTCAATGATTGTCCTCCCAAATACCAACAATCCTTTGGTTCAACTAAATAACCTATTGTCCTTTCAGAGTTGCGACATTCCATGAATCTTTTGGTCGTATCCGCACGAAAAAAGCCACTGGATTGTTGGCGCTCCTTGTCGAAATCAATTTCCACGGGCACCATCTCCGTAATCTCCACAGGCACCAAATGCGGAGGTTTCTGCGCACTAACATGATGTGCGATGAGCAAAAAGAGAAGGAAGACCAGGATCTTTTTCATTGCATTTGGGTTTGATTATCGAAAACAACAACTAAATCGACATAAGCATCTAGACTATATTATGTACCATCTCAAAACGCATCAATTTTAGATGGTAGAGACGTAGCGCGCTACGTCTCTACATGTTTAATCCCATTCGTTGCCGCACCGCTTCAAAACACACCACCCCCGTGGCCACGGAGACATTCAACGAATCGATGTCACCGGGCATGGGGATCATCAGGTGGCCGTCAAGGCGCTTGATATATGCGGGGTTGATGCCGTCCTCTTCGGATCCCATCATCACGCAAAGCGGACCAGTAAGGTCGGCCTTCCAAAGGCTTTCGTGCGCTTTCTCGGTGAAGCCCACCACGCGCAGGCCACTGGCTTTCAGAAAATCGATGGCATCCTTCAGGTTCTCCACACGGCAGACATTGATTAAGGACAATGCTCCAGCAGAGGTCTTCATGGCATCGCCGTTGATGGAAGCCGAGCCATGGTTGGGAATAACAATGGCATCCACACCCGCGGCATAGGCAGTTCGGGCGATAGCACCGAAGTTGCGCACATCGGTGACGCGGTCGAGCATGAGGATGAAAGGATCGCGGCCGTCCTCGAAGACCATCTGCACCACCTTCTCCAAAGGCTGGTATTCTATCGGGCAGATGAAAGCCACCACACCCTGGTGATTCTTGCGCGTCAGGCGGTTCATCTTCTCGATGGGCACGAACTGCACGGGGACACCGTTTGCACGGCAGGTATTGGCAATCTCTGCAATCTCAGGCGAACGTGTGCCGCCCTGGATGTAGACCTTTTCTATCTCCTTTTGCGAGCGAATGAGTTCGAGCACGGGATGAATCCCAAACACCATGTTATTCTTGTAATTTTCCTCCATAGCGTCAATTTTTCTGCAAAAATAAAGCTTTTTCCGAAAATATGCCTATATTTGCATCATCAAAACATTTATAGCCATGAAAGCAAGAATCATTTTCGCAATGCTCATTCTCTTTTCGGGAATGCGCTTGACCGCACAAATCACGGCACCTGAACCCCTTGCCGGCCATGATGTGACCGAGAACTACATCACCCGCACGCTCGTCTACCCCCAAGCCGACCTTGAGCAGGGCAATAGCGGCAAAGTCGTCGTCGGTATGCACATTGATCCGCAAGGCGTGGCCAGCAACTACACCATCAAGTCGAGTTTCAGCGAGGCGGCCTCCTCCATCGCGCTGCATTTGGTGAAGACCATCCTATGGAAGCCTGCCCTCAACATTGGCATCCCGATGGATTACGACTACGAATACGCGGTCAACTTCAGCGCAAGAAGCTACAAACGCCATTGGAAACGCCACGAGCGTCCCACGGTGCCGCTCACCTTGGAAGCCGACACCTCTTATAAGATATACGAGTACCGTCAACTGGAAGAGGTGGCTCGACCCTATTTCGCCGACGGCGGCAACATGGGCAAATACATCGCCACCAACATGGAATTTCCCGCCGAGGCCAAGGAACGCGAGATACAAGGCACGGTGCGCTTGAGCTTTGTGGTGGAGACCAACGGCAGCGTGTCAAACATCACCATCGTCAACTCGGTGGGTGGCGGCTGCGACAACGAGGCCATCCGACTCATCGAAGAGACCGTTTGGCTTCCTGCAGAAAAGAATGGAAAATACGTACGCAGCCACAACATGCAGGACATTACGTTTAGCATTGGAGCGCATAATTTCCAAGATGGAAACAGTTATTAAACAAGGCGGTGCTTCGACAGGCTCAGCAACCTTAGCTCACTTAATTAGGTTAAGGTCCCTGAGCTTGTCGAAGGGCCGACAAAACAACAGACCAAATTCAATTAAAACCATAACAGAATGAAAAAAGTTTTACTTAGCGCATTGGCAATTATGCTATGCATCGCGGCTTTCGCACAAGACGAACTGCCGCAAGGCTGGAGCCACAAAGGCAACATCGGCCTGAATTTTGGCCAAAGCTCCTACACTAACTGGGCGGCTGGCGGCCAAAACACCATCAACGGGCAAGGTATCTTCAACTATGAGATCCATTACCTGCAGGGCAAGTTCAAATGGGACAACACCTTGAACACCGCCTTGGGTTACAGCTATTTCGATTTCAATCACAAACCCATCAAGACCGACGACAAGATCGAGTTCACCTCATTGGCGACACTGAAAGCCACCGAGCACCTCAACTACGGCGTCGAGTTGGCCTTCCGTTCGCAATTCGCCTATGGTTTTAACTATGAAGAAGACTCAACGAACTACATCTCACACTTCCTCGCCCCTGCTTATATCACTTTGGGTCTTGGTGTGGAATGGGTACCCAATCCGCATTTCTCCCTTTATTTCTCGCCCATCACAGGTCGTGTCACCATTGTCAACGACGACAAATTGGCGGAGGAAGGGGCTTTCGGTGTTAACGAGTTAGACAAGAACGACCCCGTTGTCCACACCGACTTTGACAAGGTTCGTTATGAGTTCGGTGCCCGCGCCGTGGCCAAGTTCCAGTATCCTTTGGCCAAGAACATCGACTTCAACTCGAAACTCGAGCTCTTCTCCAACTACCTCAAGAACCCGCAATACATCGATGTTGACTGGCAGAACATGCTCGTGCTGAAGGTCAACGACTGGCTCAACTGCAACCTTTCCACACACCTTATCTACGACCGCGACATCCCGTTCTATGACGAGAACAACGTGAAGATCGAAGGCTCTAAGGTCCAGTTCAAGGAAGTGCTGGCGGTTGGATTTATGGTTAATTTGAAGTAAGCAGTTCAGTTTTCCTTGTTTAAGCTTGTTTTTAATCCCCCCTGCCCCCCTTTCAAGGGGGTGTTCTAAGAATGAAACGCATTGGGATTTTATCGGATACGCATTGCACCCTCATACCACAGCTTTTCTACTTCTTCAAGGACGTTGACGAGCTGTGGCATGCGGGCGATATCGGCAATATAGAGACCGCCGATGCCTTGGCCAATTTCAAGCCCTTGCGTGCTGTACATGGCAACATCGATGACCATATCGTGCGTATGCAATATCCTGGGGACCTGTTTTTCCATATCGAGAACGTTAATGTCTACATGACCCACATCGGTGGGTATCCCGGCCACTACATGCCCGAAGTGAAGTACATCTTGGAGGAAAAAAAGCCCGACCTGTACATCTGCGGACATTCGCATATATTAAAGGTGATCTACGACAACAAGCTCAACCTGCTCCACATCAACCCAGGCGCAGCAGGCAACTCGGGCTTCCAAAAGCAAATCACCTTCATACGGATGGTCATAGACGGGAAGACCTTCAAGGACACGGAAATCTTTGAATTAGACAGAAATTCCAGATCATTTTGAATGCCCCCTCTATTCATAGATTCCCAAGGGAATGACATGAATAGAGGGGACTTTGAAAACGAAAAGGCCGGCTCCTATTTAGAAGTCGGCCTCTGTTTTGCTATTTCGGTTTCCTTATCGGATGCGGTCGGTGGAACGCACCTTCTTGATGTCTTTCCTCAAGCCCGAAGCGGCAGCGATAACAAGCAACAATGCGACCAAAGGAAGGAACATCGTCCACCTGAAAATGGGAGATTCAAGCGTGGGATCGTTCAACGCCTTTGGAACAATAAAATAGACGTATGAATAAAACACGGCTATCCATGCGGCAATAACAGCGATGTCGATATGGGCAATCTTCAACAACTTTTGGAACTGAGCCAGCTTCACTGCCCTAAAAAGTCCCATAGCCAGATAGCCGCTCAACAAAACCACGGTAAGGGTGAGGATGAGCACTGGCAAAGCAAACAACTTGCTGAAAGGAACTGTCGCGCCAGGTGTCCTTGACTCAAAACCAAAGACATTGAAAATCAAACTATTCTGTTCTGTATCAAACTCAGCCAACGGCCAAAAGAACAGCAGCGCAAACAGCAGCGCCGAAAGGAAAAAGAAAATGGATTGCAATCTTTGTGACATGATAATTCGTTTTTAAAGCGGCGCAAAAATACGATTTTTTTCGACAAAAACTTGCCGTTCCAAAAAAAAGCATTACCTTTGCACCACTTTACGAGCCAATCAGGAGGATTGACCACGTTAAAGCGTTCCACGAATTTATTGTATCACCAATTATATTCCTCACTGGAATTTCTCAACCAATTATTTATGTACAACATTTTTGAACTCAATGAGAAGTCGTTAGACGACCTCAAAATCATTGCTACTGAGATGGGTATTGACGATGAGAACCGTGACCGTACCCAACTCATCTACGACATCATCGACCATCAGGTAGACCATCCTGACATCAAGAAAACCACAAAACCAAAAAAACAGAAACAAAAAGCTCCAAAAGCCGACAAGGCAGAGCCCAAACCCAAGGAAGCTCCCGCCGTCGAGAAACCTGAGCCCGTTGAGGCAAAAAAAGAACCTAAAGAACCTGTAAAAGAACCCTCCGAAGCCAATGCTCCACAAGCCAAACGCGGCAGACGTCCGCGCATCAGCAAGGAGGCTGAGGCCGCCGTCAACGAATGGCAGAAAAACAACGGTATACAGTTTGCACAAGCTCCTGAGCCACAAAAGACTGAAGAAACTGTGGGTGAAAATAAACGCGGGGAAAAGACTCCCCAGCCCTTCGAGCGCCCTGTCTCAGAGGGGGAAATCTCCCGCCCTGCGAGCACATCCTTAGAAGGGGGTGAGACCGAGCCGAAACCCGCTCGCGAGAAGAAGGAAAACCCCAAGCAGAAACGCAAACGCACACGCGAAAACGGAGCCGAAGGCACGCCTGCTCCTGAAGCACAAAAAGAAACACCCGCTATGGAGGAAAAGCCCGTGGCGGTCGAAAATAATCCTGTCTCAGAAGAAACGCCTGCACAGCCCAAGCAGGAGCGCCAAGAGAGGGAACGCTATGAACAGCGTCCACGCCGCGAAGAGCTGCTGAGCCAGTTCGACAGCACCGTGCGTGCCGAGGGCGTGCTCGAAATCATGCCAGAGGGCTTCGGTTTCCTGCGCTCGTCGGACTACAACTACCTGCCTTCGCCCGACGACATCTACGTCTCGCAGTCGCAAATCAAGTTGTTGGGACTGAAAACGGGCGACACCATCTTTGGTGTTATCCGCCCCCCCAAGGCTGGCGAGAAGTTTTTCCCGCTCGTCAAGACAGACCTCATCAACGGACGCCGCCCCGAGGAAGTACGCGACCGCATCCCCTTCGACTACCTCACGCCGCTGTTCCCGAACGAGAAGTTCAACATCACGGGGCACAAAGGCTGCACCATCTCGACCCGCATCATGGACCTCTTCGCCCCCATCGGCAAGGGACAGCGCGGCTTGATTGTGGCCCAACCCAAGACCGGTAAGACCGTCCTGCTGAAGGAGGTGGCCAACGCCATCGCCGCCAACCACCCCGAGGTATACCTTATTATATTGCTCATCGACGAGCGTCCCGAGGAAGTCACCGACATGCAGCGTAGCGTCAATGCGGAGGTCATCGCCTCCACCTTCGACGAGCCTGCCTCAAAGCATGTGCAGATTGCCAACATCGTGTTGGAGAAAGCCAAGCGCCTCACCGAATGCGGCCATGATGTGGTCATCCTTTTGGACTCCATTACCCGTCTCGCCCGCGCCTACAACACCGTTTCGCCCGCCTCGGGCAAGGTGCTCACCGGCGGTGTGGAAGCCAACGCCCTTCAGAAACCGAAGCGTTTTTTCGGTGCCGCACGTAAGATAGAGAACGGCGGCTCGCTGACCATTCTGGCCACCGCCCTCATCGACACTGGCTCAAAAATGGACGAAGTCATCTTCGAAGAGTTCAATGGCACAGGCAACATGGAGCTGCAACTCGACCGCCGCCTGTCGAACAAGCGCATCTTCCCATCCATCGACATTGTGGCTTCGGGTACGCGCCGCGACGACCTCTTGGTAGACGAGCGCACCTTGGCCCGTGTGTGGGCTTTGCGTAACCACTTCGCCGACATGACACCGCTTGAGGCCATGGAGTTCCTCAAAGACCGCGTGGCCAAGACCATCAATAATGAGGAGTTTTTGATGAGTTTGGATAAGTAATCAGTGATACAGGAAAAGTGGTGCGCAAAGCCTGGATTGCTTCGTTCCTCGCAATGACGCAAAGCGACGCAAGTAAGGCACGGTTATTGCAGCACCACTTTTCGTTTTAGTTAAAAGCAATGAAGAAAATAATCATTCTCCTTACCGCTGTCCTGTTCGCGATGCAGATACAGGCTCAGGACGTTACGTTGCTGAACCGCATCAAAGACGTCAATGGTAAAGTGAAGTCATTTAAGGCCGACCTAGAAAACACCTTGGTCAAGCCGAAGAAGACTACTACCCAGAACGGCACGCTCTATTTCGTCAAGCCAAAGGAATTTGCCGCCTTGTTCACGACGGGCAACTATATGATTGTCAACGAGAAAAAGATCAAGATGGACATCGGGCTTTTCCACGGCACCTTCAAGCTGAAGGACGGAGGCAGGATGCAATCGTTGGGTAATATTTTCCTTTACGGCTTCCAAGGCCGCACACAGGATTTGGCCAACGAAAACGACTTCACCCTGTCGACAAAGACCGAGGGCGGCTATCATATCGTCACGGCTGTGACCAAGAAAAAGTCGCTGTTGGGCATTGGCTACAAGCAGGTCGTGTTCAAATACCATACTGATAGCTTGCTGCTCAAGGAAATCGTGCTATACGACTATAGCGGCAACAAGGATTCTTATGTAATCTCGAATGTCAAGTATGACATTCCGATTGACAAGAAAACGTTTCAGTTTTGATACAATAAGTCGGCCTCAACAGGCATAGATACCATGCCAGCGCACAATCCAGCGCAGGAATGACATACCTGTTGAGACCTCAGTTTTTACCTTGGTAAAAGTCAGCCTCCCATGTCATTCCAACGCGGGCTTGTGCGAGAGCGGGAATCTATGGGAGGCGGTTCAAAGGATAATGACCTAATTTGACAGCTTCAGAAATCATAGATTCCCTGCCACCACACCGTCCAACGCAGGAATGACATGCTTTCTGAAACCTGCTGAATAGGCTCAGGGATCTTTGCTTTTACAAATACAAGGACTTCAAGTCGTCGGTTGTGAGGCCGTTGAAGTCGCCAGAACTCATGAAAGCGCCAATGACATTGTGTCGTTGGCCTTTTTGCAATAGTTCGACCAGCTCCGCCTTGTTGTGGACGACCTTCAGATCCTGACGGCCGAAGCCCTCAACGATGCGCTCGTCAGGCATCAACTCCAGCTTCTTGATGGCCACGGCATGTGGGTCATAGAAGACGATAGCCGTGTCAGCAAGCTTCAAGGCATCGCGGTAATGGTCAATGAAGACCTCGCTGAGGCTGCTGTAGGTATGCAGCTCGAAGACCGCAATCAGATGCTTCTCGGGGAACTGCTCGCGCAAGGCCTTCACGCTGGCGTTCACCTTGGAAGGCGCATGGGCGAAGTCGCGGAAGACAAAGTTGTCGCCATTGTCGAACAACAGCTCCAAACGCCGTGCAGCACCCTTAAAGGTGGCAATGGCCTCGTAGAACTGTGCGTCGGTGACACCAAGTTGCTGGCATACCAGCCGTGCCGCGTTGATGTTCTTCATGTTGTGGCTGCCGAACACGCCCACTTCCCTCCTGCTGCCGTCAGGCAAGAGCAAGGTCGTCCTGATGCCGTTGCTTTCGAAGGGATGCACGCCATAACCGAAGGTGCGGCATTGCGCGCCTTGGGCAATCTTCTCGGCTTCCACATCCGTCTGGTCGTATATCAGGCAGCCACCCAGCTCGATGGTGCGGACGAAGATGCGGAACTGTTCCAGGTAGTTGTCGAAGGTCGGGAAGACGTTGACATGGTCCCAGCCGATGCCGCTGATGACGGCGATATGCGGATGATAGTGATGGAACTTCGGCACGCGGTCGATGGGCGAAGTGAGGTATTCGTCGCCTTCCATCACCATGTATTTCGCCGTCTCGCTGAGGCGCACCATCACATCGAAGCCTTCCAGCTGCGCCCCGACCATGAAGTCGGTCTCGATGCCGACCTGTTTGAGCACATGGAGGATCATGGAGGTGATGGTCGTCTTGCCGTGGCTACCGCCGACGACGATGCGCGTCTTGTCCTTGCCCTGCTCGTAGAGGTACTCGGGATAGGAATAAACCTTCAAGCCCAGCTCCTGGGCGCGCACCAGCTCGGGGTTGTCGATGCGGGCGTGCATGCCAAGGATGACGGCGTCGTAGGATTTGTCCAGTTTCTCGGGATACCAGCCCCATTGCGGAGGCAGGATGCCTTCTTTGGCGAGGCGTGACTTGGAAGGCTCGAAGATCTCGTCGTCCGAGCCTGTGACTTCGTAGCCCTTGCGGTGCAAGGCGATGGCGAGGTTGTGCATGGCACTGCCGCCTATGGCAATAAAGTGAACCTTTTTCATGAGTAGTGATTTCGGTTATAATGCAATTTCTTTTGACGCGGGACGCGGGACTCCGGGACTCGGGACAGTCTCATATCTCGCCGTCTCGTAGTCACGTGTCAAAACAAAGAAGGGTAAGCTACTCATATCGCACCGCTACGACCTCCTACCCTTGCTACATTCCTGTCCTGGGGGATTTCAGAGGGAGCTGGTCGTATAAGACTTACCCGATGCAAAAGTACGGACTTTTATCGGAATGGCAAGCGAAAAAGCGACAATTTTTCCTACTTAACGGGCATAGGATTGATTTACAGGGATATAAAAAGAGATTCCCTTCGGGAATGGAGTTAAGGTTGGTGTAATAAAGCAACGGCCTCAGACTGCATCCCTAAGGAAACAGTCTCAAGCCGCCGCTCAGGTTCTGGCTTCTGGCTCTTGGCCTCTGGCTTGCTTCTTGTTTGATGCGAACTTCATCCGTTTTTAGGAAGCAGCCATCGGGTTTTGGCCAGCTTTGCTTATGGCTCACGGCTTGCCTTTACGTAGGAGCAAGCCATGAGCCATAGGCCATAAGCCATAGTTACTTAACAACCACCTTCTGGATCTTCATGTTGTCGCCATTGACGAGGCGCAGCATGTAGACGCCAGGAGCGGCGTTCACGTTGACATTGGCGCAGCCGTTGATGCTTTCGCACTTGATGATGCGACCCGTGACGTCGACCACTTGCAACGTGGCATTGCCCTCGTTATTGATGACGAAGCTGCCGTTGCTATAGAAAGCGAAGGTGTCTGAGCCTGTTGAAGACCCAGTAGCAAACACCAGTTTGAAGCGGTTTTCATAGTCGGTCGTCTTGGCCTCGAAGCTGTAGCTCGGGGTCTGGAGCAGGTCGACCTCGTTGCCCGTCAGGTTGTCGATGAGGTGCAGGTAGGCGAACTCGACGTTCTCACTGCTGAGGTTCAAGGTGTAGCTGCCGTTGTTCTCGGCCTTGAAGTAGACAGGCATCTCGCCCATCTCTTCGCTGCGCACCACAGCGTAGTCTTTGCCATCCATCGGGATGTAGACCTTGGTGCTGCCCTGTCTGAACTGGAGCTTGGACAGCTGGTCGCCTCCGTCGAAGCGGACAATGGCGCGGTCGATGATGCCGTGGCCATGGCTGAGGTTGAGGGCGAGCTTGCCACCCGTGCTCTCAGGTTCGGTGGTGGTGAAGGTCACTGTCTCGCCTGTTCCTTCGGCTTCGACGAAGATACCTTCCATCGGGTTAATCACTCCTCCAGTAACGGATTGATAATTGCCGTTTACATCCATGGTGTAGAAACTGCGGTTGTTCTTAAGATAAGCGTTCACACCGTAGGGATTACCCACAAGGTTCCAGCCTGGCAGCTCGGCAGTGGTATCATAGTCCAACGAGACTTCTACCTCCTCGTCGGTGCGAGCCGTGCCGGTGAAGACCAAGGTGACAGTCTCACTGTTGGCGTAGAGGTAACCCTTGCCGGATTTAAGCTTGCCGTCGGAATCATTGATGAATCCAGGGTCGCTGGAAGGATTGCCAGTACCACTTTGATTGTCTTTGTAATTGATCCATTCCAAATCCTGAGTGTGGTCGAAGTAGTAAAGGTCGTAGCTATTGCTGAGCATGTTGGTGACATCCTCGGGATCGACATCGCCGACAGGCGAAGCGATGAGGTAATAATTAAGGTCTGAGCTATTATTGTAGCCAACGATTTTCTTGGGGAAGGTTTCAATAACAGGCGTTTCATCCTTCACATAGAGGAAAACAGGATGCTGTGAAGCTGAAGCATAGCAAGCGAAAAGAGTGTTGTTATTATTGAACTGCATCACATTACGGTTGGAGCTTTGGTCGGCAGCAACGCTGAATGATCCTTCACTAAGAGTGATCTTCCAATCGCCATTGTGATTTTCGTCCAGTGCATCTTCTGTCTTCAAATAATTGTCGCTGCTGCCTGCTGCATAGAGATAACCACCCAAAGTAGTTGCATCCATAATGGAATAATAGCCATTTCCAAGACTGGTGATGGTAAACTCATGTGGATTGGTCTCAGTATTAGCAATAGTTGCAGAGGCAGTTTCGTTATCATCGCCTGTAACAGAAATCTCAACAGCGTGTCTGTTGTTACTCTTTTGATAACCCATGGCATAAGGGGTACCATTTGCCCAACCAACAATGATATATTGCTTACCGCTTTCGATACTGGTGGCCAAGGTGTAAGTATTGGTGGTTACAACAGGAGCTAAAGATGCGGTAGCAGTAACAGTGACATCGTGAGCGGGCATGGTGAATTCGTACCAACCCGTTTCATCCAATTGTGAGGTGACGTCCGTGCCATCCACAATCACTGTGAGAACATATCCCTCTTCCGCGCTCACACTTATACCCACGGTAGTACCATCATATACTTGGGTAGTGAATGCACCAGCCTGTCCTTCTTGGGTTGGATCATCGCTGACGAAGGTATAAATCTCAACGTTTGTAGACGGAGTCACTGTCAAAGTGTATTGCTGAGTTGGACGCTCAAAGCTGACAAGATAGTTGCCCTGAGCAAACTCCTTGATGGGGTTGGTGGTGCCGTAAATCACCACATTACCATAGACGGTAACAATGTCACCCACTTGGATGTCGTCCACAGCATTAAAGTTAGCATTCTCCAAATCTTTTCCTTTATAGACCTCAAGTTCGTTGGTGGTTGTGCCATCATCAGAAATATAATAGGTAAGCGTACCGCTACTCAAGCTTGATGCTGCTGTTGAAACAATGCCATGTACATAGATGCCGTTGGCGGGATATTCGTTGAAGGCCAAAGCTTCTGTTACGGTATAAGGATTGTCAGCTGAGCAGAAGTGATAGGTAGCCGTGGCAACAGTGCTGGCTACGGTACCCACATAAGCAATAGCTTTAACCGTCGTAGTGCTCGAAATGGCGAGAGCCGAAGTGTATTGAGTGCTCGCATTGGTGGGCTCGGTGCCATCAAGGGTGTAATAAATGGTGGAATTTGCAGTTGCGCAGCTGATGGTCACGGTTTGAGCTTCAGTGTAGGTACCAGCGACGGGGCTAAAGGTAGGAGCTTCGACATCAGCAGCGGGACGATTCCATGAATAAAGGTAGTTGCCCGAAGCAATTTCCGGAGCATTTTGGTAGGTAATTAGGCTACCACAAATCACCACTTCGTCACCGACCAGCAGGTCATTCGCATTCGTGAAGGTGGCTTGGTTTAAACCTTTGCCTTTGTAAACAAGCAGTTGTGTGGTTGTTGTACCGTCATCAGAAATATAGTAGCGGTAATTTGAACCATCACCTACAATGCTTGTGTTATAGAAGCTTGAAACAATACCTTGGATGTAAACATTACCACTAGATGGGGTATTTGCAATAGCTTGGGCAACCGTGTATGGGTTGTTCACAGTACCAGGAGCATTAGGATCAACATAAGTATAGGTAGCTGTGACTACATTACTGGTGTTAGTGCCGTCGGAAGCAATGGCCTTGATGGTGGTCGTTGCAGTAAGTGCAATGGCTTCGCTATACAAGGTACTGCTTGTAGTGGGCTCGGTGCCGTCGAGAGTATAATATATGTCCTCGTTGTCGGCTTGGCTGATGGTCACGGACAGGCCTTCATTGCCGAAGGTGGTGCCGCTAACAGGGCTGAAGGTGGGATCGGCAACGGAAGAACGAATAGTAAGCGTCAAATCATCAATGTTCCTTATTGCGGTTGAGCCACTATAATAAACCCTGACATACACATCGGTATAGGAAGAAAGATCGGCTGAAAACTCAACCCAAGAACCTTGACTCATGCTGGTGGCACTCTGAGTTTCTACTTCCGTCCAATCAGAACCATCTGATGAAACTTGAATATACCATGTTGAAGAAGTGGTATTGCCTGATTGTTTTGAAACATAGCAGGTCAGCGTACCAGGATTTGCAACTGTTGAAGTTGTTGTGATAGAGGCAGTAGCTTTACCACCAGTTGTTCCATAATAGGTTCCACCATGTGCAGTGATACTACCTGTTTGATAGGTAGTCATATTATCAAATGTCCAGTTGGGGTACATGTTTGTGGCATATTCAAAGTCCACATCATAACCTTCTACTGGAGCGATTGCCGTACCAGAAATAGCAAGCGTTTCTGTGGTCCCTCCGCTGGTAGCAGTAACAGTCGCGCTGATGGCACCTGCTGTAGTAGGAGTATATGTCCATGTTACAGTAGTGGCAGCTGCACCTTGGGCGATGCTGCTTGGGCTTAAACTACCGTTATCAACACTTAAAGTAATGCCTGATGTAAGGTTGGCTTGTGAAACCGAGAAAGTGGTAGAAACCTGATTTCCCACCAAAACCTCGTCCAATGTAATAGAAGCAGGGTTAAATGAAATAACAGGATCTGTCGATGGGGTTGTACCGTCATCGTAAATAAGAGTAATGTCGTCTAATGCTCTTACTCCTGTGGTTCCATCATAACGCACTCTAACGTAAACATTAGAATAACTGGACAAATCTGCCGTTAATTCATACCAAGTCCCTTTAGTCACTTGATCCATACCTAAACCACTTGCCACTGTTGTCCAAGTAGAATTATCTGATGAAACTTGAATATGGAACTTTGAATTCGCGTTGGTATTAGTCGTAGTTTTTGAGTAATAACATGTTAATGTCTGGGGATTAGCAACAATGGTGTTATATTTCACATCAGCTGTAGTACCATTTGTTGCTCCATATTTACTGCCTCCATGTGCTGTAATGGCAGTATTATTAGTCACAAAAGTTGTTGCCGTCCATCCATTATCTCCAGTTTCAAAACCGTAAGTAGCGGTTTGGACAGTTCTCGTTTGTCCCCATGCCACCATACTCGGTGCCATGAAGACCAGCAGCGCGAGGGCTGCGGTTAAGATTGTAAATCTTCTTTTCATTTTGTTTTGTTGTTAATTGTTATTGTGTGATTTAAAGATTTCTAATTTCAAGATTTCAAGATTTCAAGATTCAATATGTACACTATTAAAGCACCCCGAAGGAGGCTATTTTTTCGGGTGCAAAATTACTCTTTTATTTAATAAGGTGTGGCGAAAACTTATAAAACAAATGATATAGTTATCAACAGGTGTTGATAACTTTTGTTTTCGTAGCATTGTTGTCGATCTCAGGACATCGGTATAGTGTTCAATGCCCGTAGCTCGAGCCGTCGAAGCAGTGCGTGCAGAGTTCGCACTTGGGCAGGCCGATGGCGTTCACTACGCTCTCCAAGGTGTTGAACTTCAGCGAGTCCACACCTACATGCTTGCGCAGCATCTCAATAAGGTTGGCATATTCTTGGCTGTTCGGGTCACAGTATTTTTCGATGTTCTTGTTGTCGTCGCCTTCCATCTCCTTGACACAACGACGGGTGATAAGCTCCATAATGTTCTTCGAAGCCGAGAAGTTGAGGAAAGGACAGCCGTACATCAAGGGCGGACAGCTGATGCGCACGTGAACTTCCTTCGCACCATAGTCGTAGAGCATCTTCACGTTGTCGCGCAGCTGGGTGCCACGCACGATGCTGTCGTCGCAGAAGGCCACCTTCTTGCCTTCCAACAAGGCGCGGTTGGGGATGAGCTTCATCTTGGCCACATGCTCGCGTTGGCTCTGGTTCACCGGCATGAAGCTCCGAGACCAAGTGGGGGTGTACTTCACCACGCCGCGCAGATACGGAATCTTCCGTACGTTGGAATAACCCAAGGCCATGCCGATGCCCGAGTCGGGGATGGCGGAGACGTAGTCGAGGTCGATATAGTCGCGCTTGCCCATCTCGCGGCCTTCGTTGTAGCGCGCCTCCTCCACATTGACGCCTTCATAGTCGGTGGCAGGATAGCCGTAGTAGATCCACAGGAAGGAGCAGACCTGCTTCTTGGAATTGGGTGCGAGCAGCTGATGCACGCCGTCGACGGTCACCTTGACGATTTCGCCCGGGCCGACATTGTAGCAAGTCGTATAGTCAAGGTTTATATAGCTATGGCTTTCTGAGGCCACCACATAGCCTTCCTCGCCCTTGCCCACCACGATGGGGGTGCGACCGAGATAGTCGCGGGCGGCGATGATGCCGTCTTCGGTGAGGATAATCATCGAGCAGGAGCCTTTCACCTTTTCGTACACGTTCTTGATGCCGTCCACGAAGTCCTCACCCTGGGTGATGAGAAGGGCCACCAGCTCAGTGGGATTGGTGAAGCCCATGCTCAGCTCGGCGAAATGCTGCTTGCTGGCGAGACAGTGGTCGACCAACTCGTCTATGTTATTAATCTTGGCCACCGTGCTGATGGCGAACTTGCCCAAGTGCGAGTTGACGATGATAGGTTGCGCGTCGGTGTCGCTGATGACGCCGATGCCGAGGTTGCCCTCGAATTTGTTCATTCCCATTTCATCGCTGAACTTGGTGCGGAAGTAGGTGTTTTCGATGTCGTGGATCGAGCGGTGAAAGCGTTCGCCGTCGTGGGTCACCATGCCAGCGCGCTTGGTGCCAAGGTGTGAGTGATAGTCAATGCCATAGAACAGATCCTGTGCGCAGGGTCGTTTCAATACGGTGCCGAAGAAGCCTCCCATAGTGTTTTCGATTTAGGTTATGTAAGTATTCAAATAATATGTTGTTTTGACATAGAGTTTTTGACTTTGGAAATGGCTATTGGCTGCTGGCCATTGGCTACTGGCAGCTCAACGATTGAGGTAAGCTCTTAAGCATTTCGAAAAGCTGCCAGAAGCCAGAGGCCAAAAGCTAGAAGCCAAAATCATTGTCTGACAGGCTCGCGTCTTTTATGTAAACCAAAGTTGCTCATTCCTTATAAAAACAAAAAACATCTGCGGAAAGGTATCCCGTAGATGGACTGCAAAAATAGAGGTTTTTTTATTTCGCTGGAACAAGGAGAGGAAAAAATTTCAAGATTTCTAATTTCAGGATTTCTAATTTCAAGATTTCAGGATTTCTAATTTCAAGATTTCAGAATTTCTAATTTCAAGATTTCAGAATTTCTAATTTCAAGATTTGGCTGTCAGCTATCAGCAGTCAGCTATCAGCTCGATTCAAACGCTGCTGATAGCTGATTGCTGAATGCTGAAAGCCAAACAGTTCAACAATTAAACAATCAACAATTAAACATTTTTACTATTTTTGCACGATTTTTCATAAGCCTATGATACTCAAACTCTACCCGACAGATCCGAACCCACGCTATGTCAAGATGATCCTGGAATGCTTGGCTGACGGCGGCACCATCATCTTCCCTACCGACACTTTGTACGGTCTGGGAGGCTGCATCAACAACCCACGCACCTTCGAGCGCATCTGCCAGATCAAAGGCATCAAGAAGGAGAAGGCTAATTTCTCGTTTATCTTCCACGACCTCAGTATGTTGAGCGAGTTCACCAAGCCCATCAACAACGATGTCTTCAAGATGATGAAGCGCAACCTGCCTGGGGCGTTCACCTTCATTTTGGAAGCCAACAACAATATCCCTCGCATCTTCCAGAGCAAGAAGAAGACCATCGGTATCCGCATCCCCGACCAGCCCATTATCACCAACATCGTCAGGGAGTTCGGCTCACCTATTATGACCACCTCTTTGTCCGACGAGGAAGACGAGATCAACCCTTATCTCACAGATCCTGAGGAGATCCACGACCGCTACAAGGACTTGGTGGATATTGTCATCGACGGCGGTGCGGGCGAGAACGAGGAGAGTACCGTTGTGGATTGCACTGACAATGAGATTGTTATCGTCCGTCAAGGCAAAGGGTTGTTGGACGAATGAAAAAAAATTGGGGCTAAAAAGCCATCATAACGAAAAAAGTAGTACTTTTGCAGCCGCAAAAAGGCTGACTTGGTAGCTCAGCAGGTAGAGCACAACACTTTTAATGTTGGGGTCCTGGGTTCGAGCCCCAGCCAGGTCACAAGATTTCAAAATAGACCTAATTGAATTCCAATCAGTTAGGTCTTTTTCATACCCCAAAAATGGCCTGCCGTGTCAACCATGTGTCAACCGATTTTCTTTTCGGCATATATCCGTGGATGGATTCTCATCCCCTGCCAATTTCTTTCAGAGCGTAGTAAACACATTAGAAATCGCGAACAGCGGAAGTATCTGAATATGACGCATGGCGCCATTATCCTTATTGTCGCAATGCTCCAATTGTGCAAAGTTCTCCAACGAACAACGGATGGCATCCGTTAAATGCTTCTGGCGCATAAACTCATACAGACTCTTCATCTTCCCGCTGACTCCCGCCTTACATTCAATAGGTAACACCTTAAGGTCGCGAGTTATAATGTAATCCACCTCTGACTTTGTTCCCTCTGCAGTGTTCTCCCAGTAATATAGCTCGTGCTGCGAGCGCGGATTGTTGTACTTGACCAATTCCCAGCCCAACATTATCTCAGCCAAGCCACCTTTGTTCACCAAATCCTCAGCTGTACCGGCTAGAACCAACTCGGTCAACTGTCGTGCTCCGCCTAAGTCCATGTCGAGAATACGCAGTAGCAACCCACTGTCTAGGTAAATATACTTGCGGTATTTGTCGTTGACCTCAGCACCAAGCGGAATGCCATTGGCTGCGGTGTGGTTCACCCTCTTTATGATGCCTGCATCGCACAAAAGCGACAAAGCTTTCTTCACGTCTTCTGCTCGATAGCCTCCGTCCACATGGCTGTAAGTGAATTTGTTTCCTATTTGCATGACCACGCTTTGCAGCGTATTGCGAAGCAAAGTCGGATCAACCTTATCGGCGTATTTGGGAAAATCGTCGTAATAGGTCAGCTGGATGTCATCAAGTTCGGCTTGACATTCTCTGTAGTCGTGGGTCGTCACCCAAGCTGCCACGCTGGCTGGCATACCGCCTACCATCAGGAATGTGCGATAATGCTGCACCAGGTCATCATACAACAGTGTGAGCAACGGCTTTTCGGCGTTGGCCTCCTGTTTGGCTCTCACCCACGCTGTTTTCCCCTCGGCAACCAAAAACTCATCAAACGAAAACGGATAAACAAATAACGAGCGTATTCGTCCCACGCCAAATGACGACAGACCTTTTAGGGCAAATTCCAGAAGCGAGCCTGCGGCTACAACATGAAGATCCGGAAAGTCCTCTTTGAACGCCCAAAGACTTTTGATAGCATCCACCGAGTCTTGTATCTCATCAATAAAAAGCAAAGTTTTTCCTGGAATCACAGGAGTATTATAATACATGCTCAGCCTATTCGTCAATTCATGCACATCGTGAACTTTTTGAAAAACCTCTAGCATATTTGGTTGTTTTTCAAAATTCACTTCAATAAAATAATCAAACGTCTCGCCCAAGTGTTCCACCGCCCAAGATTTCCCCACTTGTCGAGCACCTCTAAGCAATAATGGTTTGTGAATACGACTATTTTTCCATTCCAAAAGCAATGCGTCTATTGGTCTTTCTATATACATTATTGAAGGTTTTAATTGATGATTTCGCTGGCAAAAATAACACTATTTGATAAAACAGAGACGAATAAACACAACTTTTTTGATAAAACAGAGACGAATAAACACCACATTTTTGACAAAACCGTGACGAATTGCACCTGTTTTAGAAAGTAGACACGAAAAATGATATAAATAGTCACTTTTTAGGTCTTTACAGATAGCAGAAAAAACAGTACCTTTGCAGCCTTAACGAGCAAACAATGATTGACCTATTGAAAGACCTCAACGAGCCTCAAAGAGAGGCCGTTACCACTATAGAAGGCCCAGTGATGGTGATTGCCGGTGCCGGCTCGGGCAAGACCCGTGCCCTCACCTACCGTGTCGCCTACATGATCCAAGAGGGTGTCGACCCCTTCAGCATCATGGCCCTCACCTTCACCAACAAGGCCGCCCGCGAGATGAAAGAACGCATCATGCAACTCGTCAACGCGAGTGACGCCCGCAATGTGTGGATGGGCACCTTCCACTCCATCTTTGCAAGGATTTTACGCATCGAGGCGGAAAAGATTGGCTTCACGAGCAATTTCTCGATTTATGACACGGATGACTCGAAGGCTCTCATCACCCAGATACTCAAAGACTTGAGCCTCGACACCAAGGTCTACCCCGCCAAGCAGGTGCTGGCCCGCATCAGTTCAGCCAAGTCGAGCCTCTTCTCGCCCGAAGACTATGCCAACAACCCGGAGGTCCAAGAGGCCGACCGCAAGGCCAACAAGCCGCTCATCGGGCAGCTGTTCAAGCTCTACAACGAGCGTCTGCATCGTGCCAACGCCATGGACTTCGATGACATCTTGTACTTCACCAATGTGCTGCTGCGCGACAACCCCGATGTGCTCTACAAATACCAGAACCACTTCAAGTTCATCCTCGTCGACGAGTACCAGGACACCAACTATGCCCAATATCTCATCGTGAAGCGCATTGCGGCATTGTTCGAGAACATTTGCGTGGTGGGCGACGACGCGCAAAGCATCTATGCCTTCCGTGGCGCCAACATCCAGAACATTCTCAACTTCAAAAACGATTACCCTGATTATAAGCTGATTAGGCTAGAACAGAACTACCGTTCCACGCAGAACATCGTCAACGCCTCGAACGCCGTCATCGCACACAACAAGGACCAAATCAAGAAAAAGGTGTGGAGCGACAAGGAGAAAGGCGAACTCATCGGCCTCATCCATGCCAACAGCGACACCGAGGAAGGCACCATGGTGGCCAACAGCATCTTCCAGTACAAGATGACGCGCCACCTGCCCAACAAGAGCTTCGCCATCCTCTACCGCACCAACGCCCAGAGCCGCTCGATGGAAGAGGCACTGCGCAAACAGAACATACCTTATAAGATATATGGCGGTCTCTCATTCTACGACCGCAAGGAAATCAAAGACCTGCTGGCCTATTTCCGCGTCGTCATCAATCCCGAGGACGAACAGGCGCTTTTGCGCATCATCAACTACCCTGCCCGAGGCATCGGAAAGACCAGCATAGAGCGTATGATGGTCGTCGCCAACGAGCAACGCACCAGCATCTGGAAGTGCATGGAAAACAACGTGTTCCCGCAGGACTTCAACATGGGCACCGTCAACAAGTTCCGTGACTTCATGGTGATGATCAAGAGCTTCCAAAGCTTGCAAGCCAAGATGAACGCCTTCGAACTGGCCAAACACATCACCAACACCATCGGGCTCATCAAGGTGCTGAAGGAAGACGACAGTCCTGAGGGCGTGTCGAGGGTCGAAAACGTGGAGGAATTGCTCAACGCCATCATGGAGTTCAGTGACCGTCAGGTGGATGAGACCACTGGCGAGACCGCACGCGTCGACTTGGTGCAGTTCATGGAAGACGTGGCTTTGCTCACCGACAGTGAGATGAAGAAAGACGACCCCGAGGAGGACTTCGTCAGCCTGATGACTGTACACTCCGCCAAGGGCCTGGAGTTCCCCTATGTCTATGTGGTCGGCATGGAAGAGAACCTCTTCCCTGGCATCCTCAGCCTCAGCACGAGAGAAGAGCTGGAAGAGGAACGCCGTCTGTTCTACGTGGCCATCACCCGCGCCATGACCAAACTGACTTTGAGCTATGCCGAGCAACGCTACCGTTACGGTAACCTCACCCTCAGCGAGCGTTCGCGCTTCGTTGACGAGATTGACGCGAGCCTTATCGAGCAGACGCAGAAGGCCTCGTTCAGAGGCACCTCGCCCATGGGCGGACGACCTTTCGGTCGACGCATCAACGAACCCGAGCAGCACGGCTTCCGCAAACTAGAGGAAACGACCTCGTTTGCCAAGCCGAGTTTCAACCAACCCGCTATACCAAAGGACTTTGAGCCTTCCAATCCCGACCTTTTGCAGGAAGGCATGCGCGTGATGCACGCCAAGTTTGGTGCAGGCACCATATTAAGCATTGAAGGCGCAGGGGCGAACAAGAAGGCGAGTGTCCAATTCGACATGGCTGGTGTGAAAATGCTCATGCTGAAGTTTGCACGATTGGGGATAATCAGGTGATTTCTTATTTTTTTGGCTATAAAACTTCAAATCAAAAAAAACTCATTATTTTTGCATTCGTAACAGAAGAAAGGAAATGCCATGAAAGAAGAAGAGACGTCACCTTACACCGTTGAAGAGCTCTTGAAAAGAGCCGAGGAAGGCCGTAGACAAATTGCTTTGGGCAATTACACTGAAGTTGAAGATTTCCTCCGTGAGCTTGATAAGAACTTTGAAGAAGAAGCTATGAACAAATCATCTTTTACAGCTGCGGAAGAGCTGCATTATGAGGCAATATGAGAATCAAAGTTGAAGATGAGGCCAAGAAGAAAATCTTGCGAACGGCTCGATACATCCAAAACCAGTTTGGCAAAGAAGCGAGAGTGGAATTCAGGAATGAAGTCCATCGCGTTGTGAATCTATTGAGCAGTAATCCCCTCCTTGGCCCTCTGGAACCTCTTCTTGCAGATGCCCCAGTGCCCTACAGAAGCATCGTTGTGAGACACTTGAACAAGTTTGTCTACTGGATAAACAACGATGTGATAGAAATTGTCGATTTCTGGGACTGCCGTCGCGAGCCGAAAAAACAGGCTGAGCAGACCATTACCCACAATAATAACGCCTAATTGCGACAAGTAAAATGTATATTGTTACAAGGTAATACCTTTTTCCATCATTATTGCGCTATCATCAGAAAAACATGTACCTTTGCACCAAAATTGAATCACAATGAACAAACCAGGTTTAACCTATAATACAGAGAAAGAACAGATTGTCATTTCGGAATACGGCCGCTGCGTGCAGGAAATGATCAAGAAACTGCCCGAAATTGAAGACCGGGAGCAGCGCACCGAAGCCGCAAAATACATCATCAGCGTGATGGTGCAGATGAACCCGAACATCAAGCAGTCGAGCGACTACGAGCACAAACTATGGGACCACCTCTACATGATTTCGGGCTACAACCTCGATGTGGATAGTCCTTATGCCCCTCCTGTCCCGCTGGAAAAGCAAAGCAAGCCACAACACATTGGTTATCAGAATAATGACATCAAATATGGTCACTACGGCCAATACCTCATCAAGATGATAGAGGCAGCCTCGCAGGAGGAAAACGAGGAAGTACGCGAGGCTCTCGCCTACTCGTTGGCTGGACAGATGAAACGCAACTACATAGAATGGAACAAGAGCGTCGTCAACGACCAAGTCATCATCGATGACCTGAAAAACATCAGCGGCGGACGCCTTGTCATCTCCGAAGAGTCGAAGCTGAACAGCAACGCTGACCTTGGGAAAGTCCAACCACAAGCCAAGCAACCGCAACAACAGCAAGGCAAGAAGAAAAAGAAGAAAGTGCCGAACCTGAAGGCCAACATGAACAACCCGAACAACCCGGCGTATAAGAAACGCATGCAAGAGTTGGGAAAACTATAAATAAGCCGTCAGCTATCAGCAATCAGCTATCAGCCACTGTCGAAGCAAGCTGATTGCTGGCTGCTGATAGCTTAAAGCCCCAAAAAAAAGAACACTATGGCATCACTGAAGATCAAAGGCGGCTGCAAGCTGCAGGGCGAAATCATCCCGCAAGGCGCGAAGAACGAGGCCATGCAAATCCTCTGTGCCTGTCTGCTCACCGACGAGAAAGTCACCATCCACAACCTGCCTGACATCCTCGACATCAACAACCTGATCGCTCTGTTGGAAGGCATGGGCGTGACCGTTGAACGTCCCACGAGGCATGACATCGTTTTACAGGCCAAAGACATCAATTTCAACTACTTCCATCTGACTGCTTATCAAAAAACAGCCTCAAAGCTAAGAGGTAGCGTGATGATGACTGGCCCCATGCTGGCTCGCTTCGGCAAGGCCTACATGCCCAAGCCCGGTGGCGACAAAATCGGTCGGCGCAGATTGGACACCCATGTCATCGGTCTCCAAAAACTTGGTGCCATCTTTGATTTCAACTCCTACGAAGTCGAAGTGCAGCGCGGTGGCCTGAAAGGCTGCTACATGCTCCTTGACGAGGCCTCGGTGACTGGCACGGCCAACATCGTCATGGCCGCTGTGATGGCACAAGGCACCACCACCATCTTCAATGCCGCTTGCGAGCCTTACCTCGTGCAACTCTGCACCATGCTCAACAACATGGGTGCAGACATCAAAGGCGTAGGTTCCAACCTTTTGACCATCAACGGAGTAAACAAACTCCATGGAACCGAGCACACCTTGCTTGCCGACATGATTGAAGTAGGCTCATTCATAGGCATGGCCGCCATGACAGGCAGCGAAATCACCATCAAGAATGCAGGCATTACACAGTTGGGCATCATCCCCGACGTGTTCCGCAGGCTCGGCATTCAGATGGAATACCGTGGCGACGACATCTTCATCCCAGCCCAAGACCATTACGAGGTGCAGACCTTCATGGACGGCAGCATCCTCACCGTGGCCGATGCGCCTTGGCCCGGCTTCACGCCTGACTTGATCAGTATCGTATTGGTGGTAGCCACGCAAGCCAAAGGTACCGTACTCATCCACCAAAAGATGTTTGAGAGCCGCTTGTTCTTCGTCGACAAGCTCATCGACATGGGCGCGCAGATCATCCTTTGTGACCCGCATCGTGCCAACGTCATCGGC
>JAEEGL016783919.1_pt1 | contig 26453 bp, 28 predicted proteins | sample 9134231 | NCBI WGS metagenome assembly JAEEGL01 (sample SAMN16246548, study PRJNA631951) | gut metagenome | biome: gut microbiome; feature: rumen; material: fiber-attached | host: Bos | place: Iran: Karaj | collected 2018-10
CAGAAACGTGCTGATAGCCAATTATGATACGATGACCAATCCGCAGTACTGGCTGAACCGCAAGTTGTTTGCCGATCTGCCGAAGGCCGATTCCGACGCTTTACAAAAGAAAATCCGTCAGATGGTGGATCTCATGGCTGAATTGGCGATGAAGATCTTCCAATTGGGTAAGAGCCACAGCGATGCGTTTTTTAAGAAGCTCATGAAGAGCTACGAGGCGAGCCAACATACCCCGTATGAGATATGGAAGTCGCGACAGTACAGACTGACGATGAAGAAATATAAGCAATACCAGGCGGAGTTGACTGCCGATATCCTGAACCTCGGTATCATGGATTACGACGAAGACGCGACGGATGAGGAAAGAGCGGCCGTCAGACTCGACCTTCTCAGAATGGAAATGTCGCACGACAAGAAGCTGTCGGATAACTTCATCGACGCGGCAGCCAAACTCAAACGCTACTCCTATTGGGATGGCCACAAGTTTATGATCGACTATCCCATAGCCAAGCAATACCTGTATCGCATCTTCGACAAGCTGACCAACGACCAGCGCATTGCCTTATATTACTACGATGTACAAATGAAACAGCTGCATCAGGATATGGACGAACTCGCTAGGAGAAAGGCCTTGAAGACGCACGCCAAGGCAGATGTGGCTGTGCAACAGGATGAGGAAATGTTCAAGCACGTTCACCCCTCATTGGATGACGAGGCGGCATGGCAGATTCACAACGAGGTGAAACGGCTGGTAAAGCGTCAGGGCATCCAGGAGATATGCCAATATCTTCATAAGCTAGCTTCGGAGGATAAGATCTTTCTGCCCAACATGCCATCAGTGGCCTATGCGGAATTGGTTCGTATGGGAATGCCGGATGGAGAAGGTTTTACTTTGAAGACTTTTATGAAGTACTATCGGAAATAGAGATAGAAATGTCATCTCGACTAAGCGGAGCGCATGGAGAGATCTTAACAAGCACCAGAATCAATGGGTTCTGGTGCTTTTTTTGTGTCATGTGAGAGAGAAAAACGGAGAATATTGGAGAATTTTAGAGAATATCAGAGAATGTTGGAGAACGGCATTTTCAAATCCATTGACCTCGTATTGCTTGTTCCTACTTTTGCACCAGAAATCTGAAGATCTTCGATTCGCGAACAAAAAGTAACAATTAAAAACGAAGTAAGATTATGGAAACAATGATTTTAAGAGTGGTGAAGTGCAATGAGTGCTTTACTGTGAAGAGTGAGAAATCTGAGGGCGGTGTGCTGAATAAACGGACGCTGGTACTTCAGGAGTTGGGTGGCAAGTTTGAGCCGACCTATGTGGTGAGTGCTTTAGGCAATCTGGCTACGATCCAGTTTGATGAGGGCGACATCGTGATTGCCACGCTGAGATTCCAGAGCCGTGAGTACAACGGGCAAGTGTTTATGGACGTCGTAGCAACAGAGCTCATAAAAAAGTAAAAAGGTAAAAAAGTAAAATGATTATGAGTGACAAAATGAAAGTTAGAAATCAGGTGACGCTGGATGGACTGATGACCATCGGCATGTTGGAGAACGGACTTCACACGGCTGACTTCGAATGCTGTGAGGATGCGGTGATGGAGACCTTCACGGCCAGATGCAAGGTGCAACTGATGAGAGACGGCAACATGTATATCTCCGAACTGCCCAAGCGCGTGAGGAACAAACCGCTCTTCAGGGAAGACAATAGTTCGCTGTCGAAAGGGAGTAACGGTCTGTATTACTTCGTGTTTACGCTTGAAGAAGATCTGATCAACCAATTGCCAGAGAAACTGATCAGCCAGGCGAGTGAGATCGCTCAGAAAGTGATTCGTGAACTGATAAATTACAAAGACTGATGAGTGTACATTATGTGTATCAAAAGGATGGCGGCGCAAAGTTCATGCGCCCCATCCACTCTAGAGAGGAATATCTGGCACTGAGAAATGGTGGCGAACAGGTATCGCTGGTACAGCGCATCCGCAACGGTGAGGAGAAACTGAAAAACCAGTTGGTGGAGATGAACTACTCCTGTCTGCCGAATGAGGACGGTTCGCTGAAAGGCTCGAGGACGATGAGTACCACCGTCGGGATGGATATCGACTTTGTGGCGCCTCAGGAACTGGCGGCCGAGGAACGGCAAGCGTGGCTCAGCAAACGTATGGCGGAGGTGCCGGAACTGGTGCTGGGCAAGAAAGAAGAACTGGGCTTGCTGATGTTGGAGCGTTCGGCTACGAAGGGCTACCATCTGGTGTTCAGACGCCAGACTGAACTGTCGCAGGAAGCAAACCTAAAGTGGGCTTCAGACCTGCTGGGAGTTGCTTTTGATAAACAGGCAAAAGATATTACAAGGGTGTTCTTCAGTACGACTGGTAGTAAGGAGGATTTGGTGTTCCTCGATGATGAGGTGTTTGAGATTTCTCCATGCGCTACTTCCCCCTCAGTCATCCCGAGCACAGTCGAGGGATCTCCTCATGACAAGCCGTATCCTCAGGACTACAACGGCACGCCGTATGCCGATATCATCGCCAAGTACTGGGAGCTGTTCAACAACGGGCACCAGCCTGTGGAGGGCGACCGGAATGCGCTGACCTTCGAACTGGCGGTCACCATCCGCAGCATCTGCGGCTATTCGCTGGAACGGCTGATGCAGGTGATTCCAAACTATTGGAAAAAAACTGACGGTACGTGTTCTCAGGAGGATCAGACCGAGTGGCGCCAGACGATAGAAAACGCCCTGAAGGAACCGCGCAAGGGGATGCCCTACCGACTGAAACAGGTGCTGCAGGCCATGAAGTCTGCCACTCAGATGAAGGCTTGCGGCGGTACGATGAGCACGCCACCGCCGATGCCGAAACGTCTGCCGACCTTGATCAAGTTGCTCACGAAGAACGTGCCTTGGTTCTATAAGCCTGCCGTGGCCAATGCGGTGTTCCCGGCCCTGGGTGCCCATCTGCACGGCGTGAAGTTCCGCTACTGGGATAATGTGGAGCATGAGGGTACCTTCATGAACATCCTTATCGGCAGACAGAGTATCGGTAAGGGCTCCATCAAGAAGCCCATCCAATACATCATGGAGGATATCCGCCTGCGCGACCTCCCGAACCGTCTGCGGGAAGCAGCGTGGAAACAGAGAAATTCGGGCAACAAGCAGAAGAATGATCCGCGTCCGGCGGATATCTGTATCCAGATGCTCATCGACAATCTGACGGATGCGGTGTTCAACCAGCGTATCGTGGATGCCAACAACAACGGCGAGCGGTATGTCTATACCATCGTGGATGAGATTGAAGCCCTGAAGAAGGTGACTTCGAAGGGGACGGTGGATGAAGTGGGACTGCTGATCAGAAAGGCTTTCGACAACTCAATGGCCGGTCAGGAGCGCGTAGGGGCCGACTCGGTGTCGGGTATCGCCCCGCTGCGCTGGAACTTCAACGCCTCGACTACACCGCCCAACGCCCGGAAGTTCCTGTATAAGATGGTGAACGACGGTACCCTGGGCCGACTGGATATCTCGACCATTATCCGAGATGAGGACGATGCCACGGAGCCTATCTACGGTCTCTACGACCAGGCGTTTGCCGATGAACTGAAACCTTATATCGACCGTCTGGAGGCCGCTAACGGACTGATCGAGTGTCCGCAAGCCATCAAACTGTCGCTCGAGATCAAACGGGACAATGAGGAGGCGGCGCGCCTGTATGAGTCGGAGGCCTATCGGGTGCTCAGTTACCGCGCCAACGTGATTGCCTGGCTGAAAGGGATGGTGCTCTACGTGGCCCACGGCTACCGATGGGACAAGACTATCGCGGAGTTCGTGCGCTGGACGTCGCAGTACAACCTGTGGTGCAAGATGCTCTACTTCGGCAAGCAGTTGGAGAAGGAACTGCGCGAGGAGTTCGAGATTCAACGGCAGTCAGGACCACAGAACCTGCTGGAGCTGTTGCCTGACGAGTTTACGAAAGAGCAGTACTACCTGATGCGTCAGAGTCAGGGTAAGAGCGGCGACGGTGAATCGACCATCCGGGTGTGGATCAACAGGGGCCATATCGTCTTTGACGAGGTGAGCGGCCGCTACTGTAAGACTGAGGAATACAAAGGTAAGTATGGAAGTAAGATTTAGGAGGTATGTTGGAAATCGAAAACAACAAAGCATGCTTCGTGATGCTCTGGCGGCTGCTGGTGCCCACGAAGCACCTCCTCAGGAGGAAGTACAAGCGCTTCTGTATCCGGAACGTGCTGAGAGAGTGGTTCGAATATGAGGCAACCAATGAAATGATGTGGGAAGTCTGCAATTTGTGTGAACAGGCGGGCTGGGACGAACTGCCGTCGCCATCACTCTATCCGCGCAAGCATCGGGAGTTCCTGCGGGCCATCGTGGCGGTCAGGACGGGTAGGAGCTTCTACCAGATCAATCTCCGTGCCCTGGATGCCGCCTACAAGATCGCATTCCCCAACAGTACACCAATTAATGTAAACAAGAAAAAAGTAAAAAGGTAAAAAAGTAAAAGAGAACTCGCTTTAGCGCTTTTACAAAGCGTAGCGACTAAAAGAAAAAGGTAAAAATGGAAAAAGTAGAAATGAATAAGGACATGAAGTTAAGTGAACACTTTACTTTAGGTGAAGTGACAAAGACGAGTATTAAGACGGAGGATGGGAATATCCCAAGTCGAGTGGCGATTGAGAACCTTCGCAACCTCTGTGAGAATTGGCTGGAAGATTTGAGATATTCGTATAATACGTTGTATGACAAAGGGGGGATTATTATCAACAGCGGTTATCGTAGCCCCGAGGTGAATAAGCGGGTAGGGGGAAGCCCGACCAGCAACCACCTGACGGGCTGCGCCGTGGATATCCACGTGACGGGCTTTGAACAGGCCATCCGCTATGCCTCGATCCTCCTGGATATCTCCGAAGGCACTAAACGCGACTATGATGAACTCTTCATCGAGAAAAACAGTTCAGGCAATCACTGGATCCACTTCGCCGTCCGACCGAAGGGCAACCGAAGGAAGGGTGGTTTCCTAAAGGTCTAAACAACAATTCCCCCCGTTCAATTGAGCGGAGGGAATTTGTTATTAGATGGAGTACGTTCTCAGGCTGCCTTGGAGAAGGCAGACCTGAGGTTAAGGGCTTTTGCCTTGAACTGAAGTTCATTAATCAAGGCTTTCATCTTCTTCTCGGAAAGACGGTACTCGAAGGCAAGGTCTTTAATGGTGTACCCATCGTAATACTTCTGCGCGTATTCCAGTAGTAGGTTCAAGTCAAAGGTGTTGAAGTGCGGACCTAATATGTCTCGCGCCTCCTTCAAGAAGTCCTGAATAAGTTGGTCGTTTTCCCAATACTCAGGGGCAGCTGCAATGGTGTCAATGAAAGGACGAACCCAATCCTCATCGCCATCGAACTCATCCTCAACAGGACTGAAGGACATGAAGTAGTAATTATTATCCACTCCGCGGGGAATGTGCATCGTAGAATTGTATTCATGTATGGCGTTTTTAATGGCATCCTTGACGTAGTGCTTGGCGTAGAAAAGGAAACGACGGTTCTTCTGTGGGTCGAAACGGCTGGCTGCTATGACCAACCCCAAATTACCTGCGGCAACAAGTTCGTCAAAAGGAACCTTCGGGTTCCAGCAATCGTTGGCGCACTTGAAGACAAGGGACAGGTAACCCTCAATAAGCTCTTGACGTGCATAGGCATCCCCCTGAAGAATACGCTCGCCCAATTCCTCTTCCTGAATCTTAGTTAGTGGTTTGTAGTTCTCAATGTCTTTCTGGTAAGCAAGTAGGTTTTTTGAATCATGTGACAAGTCTCTCTTAATTTTCTTCATACAATACTAATTAAATGGTTAATAAGTGAACTGCTTTACAATTACATAGTCATCAAAATGCCTCATTTCTAACAATGAAGCATTTGAATCTTTCAGAAAATAACCTTTATTAACGTTTTAGGTATATAATGGTTAGGCTGTTGTTGGTCAGATATCCTGAAGTGTTGGGGGCATGATTACCTTCAATTCATCGTTTACTGCGGGGATGATGTATCTGTCTTTATGTTGGCGTGGATAGGCTATTCCAAATTCCTTGAGGCCAATACTTTCACGAATGAAACGACGTGACTGGGTAACAGCCTGACTCATAAAATGCTCAAATCCAACTTTATTGATAGATTCTATCAGTTTATCGGTACTGATGAGGTACAAGGCTCTGAACAGACCAACTAAATCACGGTAGTTATGTTCAGGGTCATTAAGGTCCATACGCCTGTAACCTTTAGGATGCATTAGGGTATAGATGTAGAACAGTTTTGAGAAACGGTCGCCAAAATAGACAACCTTCTCCGTGTCATCGTCCATGACAAACACCACATCGTAAATGTTGATTCCAACACCCAGATTGTCATTGTTACGTCGTACTTCAATGGCTACAGGTTTAGGCATCCACTCCTTGTCGGCTTTCATATAGGCCTCCAAACGTGTTTTCATTTCTTCTTCGCTCATGCGCGAAATGGCTTCTTGAATCTTATTCATATCATGCTAAAAAATTAAGTCTCTCTATTATATATATGGCAGAAATGATGTCATTTTTGACCATTTCGAGGGCTTTTTCCGAATTATTTAAGGTTTTTTAGCATTTCAAGGGCGTTTATATCCCAAATTTGCCATATTGCCTGCCACTTGCCTAATTACTCGAAAGAAATGCGGCCACTGCCGATTTCGCTATATGCTTTAGCCGAAAGATTACCGATGTGAAGTCGACCAGCTTCTTTGCGCTCGCCATTGTTCCTAATAAAGTCTTCGTTGGTGCCGATGAGATAGGCGACATCTTCCTCTGCAGCCTTAAATAAGAAACAATCCTGATTGAATCTCTCGGAAAGCATACGGAGATTATCATAGAAGTCAGGATCGTCGTTCTGGTCGAATACCAGAAAACTGTTCTCCTTGCTGACGTCTTGGCCTACTTCTGCATAGAATCCCTGGAGCTTGATGACCCCATACCCCATAGCACGAAGTGTTTCCTGGAGTTCACGGTTATTGGCGTCGTTTATGGCGCGCTTGTTGCCAGCCCTCCATGCCGTGATATTTGCACAATTGGTTTTGTTAATCCAATAGACTGCACGATTAAGCGAGGCATTCATTGGAATTACGTTCATATTGATATCTTCAGAGTGAGGAATCGGTGCTTTTACAACATTCCGTTCTTCAATGAGATCTTCAATCTCAAAATCAGGTAACAATATCTCAATATCCTTCATGATGGCTTATGTTTATATTCCGAATTTACCATATTGTCCTCCTTTCGATGGCTCGTACCAGCTCTTGCGGTTCAGCCACTGGAAACCGTCTTCACGGGTAATGACGGCGAGGTCAATGAGGCCACCTACTCCCTCTTGTCTGAAGGTTATTTTGCGATGCAGCTCGGTGGCCTTAATCAGATTCTCCGCCAGGCATGCCATTTTTTGGAGATCGAATTGTTTGATGGCCTCCAGGTGCTGATGCAGATATTCATGTTCGCTTTCTCTAATAAGATCCGTCACCTCTTGACGAATGGCCGGATAGTCAATCTTGCCAATTAAGGAATCAAGCAGATTTTGAGTCAGCAGATCTTCAATGAGGGCTTGGAATCTTTTACGGATTACCCCAATACGCTCGTTTTGTATGCCCAATTCAATGGCATCAATAATGTCGGATTGGCCACTTGTGAAGATATTGCTTTCCTGTTCATCTGAAATGTTGGCAGATCCACAAAGTTGCCATTGGAGCTTCGATTTGCATATTTCTGTAACCTCGTATTGGCAGATACTAGGATAGACTTCATCTTCGCCATAGCCAGCAAATACAAGGGTTGTACGTTCGTTTTCTAAGAATGATTCATCTTTCTTTATATGGACGGACAATATCTCAGAATCAACAAAACTCTTAAAATGTTGGACGTAGTCTTCAAGTTTAGGAAATCCAGAACTATCATTCTGCTTTCGATACCATCTGATGATAACGTCCCACGGAAGTTTTGTCAACAGGGAGTTGCCAACGATCATAACTGCAACAGGCTGTTTGTCTTTTAAACGTAGCATTTTGTCACCAGAATTGATGACCTTGTCTTTGATGGAAATTACTTTTTCATTCTTATTTTGAATGGTTACTTCCTGAATAGCATTGGTAAATGTCACAGCACTGTCGGCTGCGATGGCTATACCTCTCTTATTTAAAATGCCTACAATCGCTGTCATATCTACTCCTTTCCTTTAAGCACCATAAAGACTGTGTTTAATATATACGAAACCTTCTGCGAGTGTCACTATACCTATTTCGCGTGTTGGGGAAATAGATGAGTCAGTAGAGGAGAGCAAACTTTCAGTTTCAATAAGGTTCTCCGCCATCGAAACCATGTCTTTGATGGTAAAGTCGGCTATAGCCTGAGTGACTTTGGGGTCTGCCTGAATATCTGCAAACATTTTTGCGACATTGTTTCTATCTCCTTCAATCAAGCCAGCGGCGGCATCCATATTGCCCATAATGTTACCCAGCGTCTTTTGTAGCAAAGTGTTCATTTTGCTGACAATGACCTCAGACACGCCACCAGACAAAATACGGATATTCTCACAATTACCTAGTTGAATCTGGAACACCGGTCTGTGCAGACTTATCTCGAAGGGGTTCTTAAAAATGTTGAAGTTGTTAGTTGTGGCAGATATGTTAATGACGGCTGCACGAGGAAACATTACCTTGGATTCATAGCCTACACATACAATAATCTTTTTGTCTTCCTTAACGAGGGTATCATTGGCTACATGACTTAACTTGTCTTTCAGATAATAATAGAAGTCATTTACGCACTCTTCGAATGTGTTTTCTTGCGTAAGTGTCTTCTTTGTCTGATATTCCATAATTACATCATCCCATCTTAACTCGGATGTTGGATCAACCATGATTGCAAAAGGAATCTTTTCGCTGTAGCGAAAGATTGTACGATCTCGGCTGGATGCGCATACCGCACCGTGCATATTCATCATTAATAATGCTGCTGCCATATTGTTTACAGGTTTTTTGTTACTTCTAGTTGCAAAAGTAACAAAAATACCTGAAACAACAAAATTAAATAGGGGAAAAATCCTTCAGAAAACTTAGGCTACGTTCGCATAGGCCTTATAGAGTTTGAGGAGTTGGGCCTTTTGGCGGAGGTCGGCGATGATGGACTTCATCCTTTTGATAGGCAGGCCGTGTTTCTTGGCCAAGTCAGAGACGGTATATCCGTCGTACATCATCTGTGCCAAGTCCATCAACAGCTGAACGTCACTAGGGTAGTACCACTTACTGAGGAAAGAACGTAGATGATCTTTTTCCTCAGCAAAGTTGCGACGGATATCACTGCTCTCTGGTGCAGCAGGGATAAGGTCGATGAGGTCGCGGCTCCAGTTGTCTGCGTCCTCGTCGTGTGTGTCATCGAGCGACAGACAGGCTTGGAGTTCCCAAAGAAGATTGGGCATCTTGACAGGACATACCCAGGTCTTGATGGCCTCACGGATGGCTCTGCGGATGTGGTGGACTGCGTAGGAACAGAAGTGATTGTCGAACGAAGGGTTGTAGCGAGTGGCGGCGATGGTAAGACCGTAATTGCCTGCTGCGATGAGTTCTTCGATGGGGACGTGAGGAGTGGCCATATTGATAGCACAGGTGAGGACAAAACGCAGATTTGCTTCAATCAACTTGTTGCGTGCAGCAGTGTCGCCCGACAAGATGCGACGACCGAGTTCCTGCTCTTCTTCCATGGTAAGAGGTTGGTTGTCTTTGATTTGCTCGAGGTAGTGGTTAATGACTCCGGCGCTGGTTTCGAGAATGTGATTCATTTTCTTCATATTTCTACTGTTTTTAATGATTACTATCTATAATGTACGACAAATCCCCGAAATCTAACAAAGATCTCGGGGATTTGCCCTTAAAGGATGTTAAAAGTGGGATTGCTATTCTTTTATTATCTTATAACCAAGCCGCTGGACTAATTCCAGGATTCCTCGGGCTGCCTTACGATCATATTCCTTTTCTGATTCAGGAAGGTCGCTATAAGGCAACATGTCTGGATTATGCTTTTCGTCACGAACTGGGCCGTATTCAATTCCTTCTTTCTTACGATCCTTTGCCCATACCTCATGGTTGTTTTCTGCAATAGCCTCTATTAACTCTTTGAGTTCTCCTTCAAGTGGGAATTCTGATACATCTATAGGTTGAGGCTCATACGCTCGAAGACCACGCTCAGCTGCTGACACCATATAGAATTGAGAATCTTTCCAGGCAGATAAGAATTGGTCAGCCTCATAACAGTCTTCTCTCTGATATTGTGGATCAAACAGCGTGATAGAGTTCTTATCAATACTTCTTACTACAACAGCATGATTGGAGGCTTGTTTTCCATTATCTTTACCATACAGCTTTTCGGCATTGACGGCCACAATGACCTGACATCCACCATGTAGCTCCTGGTTTATGGTATCAAGGTCGCAATCATATCTGCGTACAATAGAAAGTTTGTAATATTCCAGAATGCGTCCTATATTATATAATGGTGTACCTCCATCTTGTAACCATCTGTTCTCTTCAGAGAGCTTTCGCACTGATTCTAATGACACTTCTTGTTGGTAACTCTTCAAGATCTCATGTTCGCAGCGCACCACACAGTCACTCGCTGCTTTCAAGTCCTTATTCTGGGCAGCCTTAAGCATGGGCCGGATGTAAGCAGGTTGGATGGAAATTATCTTTGCATTGGAGTTCGGCATTTCTTCACTGAGGTCAGCCTTCAGGACAGCAATATCATCTGCAAGAGAAGCCATGATAGCAATTTCTTCCTTCAAATCAGGATCCTGCTCTGCTGCAAGCAGAACTTCCTTAAACTCTTCTGCGGATACATCGCCACAGTGGAATCTGGTCATCAGTTCGTTAGATATCTTGTTCTTCATCTTGATCATCTTTTATTTGTGAATATATAATCTTAAACTTCTTCAAGCCTCTTTGCAGTAAGGGGTATATAGAGCCTTCTGTCAAATTCAAATCCCTCGCGATAGCTTTTGCATCAAAGGGGTCATCAAAGAAATATCTTCTCACAATTTCTGCTTGATTTTTATTTTTTAATAAACTACAAACTCGTATAATAAGTTCTTGCAGTTCTTTTTTCTCAAGAGATCTATCAACAATGTCACTGATACCCTCATGCTTGCTTTCGAGAGATGAAGTATGATGTCTTTTCTGTTTTTTCCTATGTTTGTTGCGTTCGTTAAGATAGTATTTAGTAGCCATCTTAGTTAACCATACAATAATGTCTCCATTACCCTCAGTTTCGTATTTTCGCAGCCTTTTACAATTATTCTCAGTTAGATAGACGTAAAGATCGTTGAAAAGGTTGGCTCTTGCGCTCTCGAAAGGAGCATCCTTTACGAAAACCTTTTCTATAACTTTCTCAAGCACAGCAGTAAATTTACCATAAAAAAACTTCTGAAGGACAATGTTGTTCCCTTCCAGAAGCCCTTTATATATTATTTCATTATAATCACACATATGCTTTCTATTAGTGTTTGCAAAGATACAAATTATATATGAAATAACAAGGAAAGGGCTTGAAAAATTATAGAATGCTAACATAATCAGTGCTTAAATGTAATTTTGGAGCTGGGAGTCGATAATGACTTCCAGCCCATTATACACAGCGGGGATGACGGTGCGACCATAATACTGACGAGGGTTACCGATGGTCAGCTCCTCACAGCCAATCATCTTGTCGATGGCTTTGCGGGCGAAGGCTACTGCCATACTCATCATGTGGTTGAAGTCCTTCTCTGCGGCTGCTATCATTCGCTTAGGGTCTGCCATAAAGATAGCCCTATAGAGGCCGGCAAGCTCTGGGAAGGACTGTTCAGACTTGTTCAGACTGCGGCGCTGATAGCCTTTGGGATGGAGTAGGGTGTAGATGTATATCAACTTCGAGTAACGGTCCTCGAACTTGATAACCTCCTCCGTGTTGTCGTCTTTCAGCACAATAACATCATAGATGTTGGTTCCTGAGATGTCCTTGACGTCACGATGGCGCACCTCGATGGCAATGGGCTTCGGTGCCCACTTCTTGTCTGCTGCCATGTACTCTGCTAGACGCTGCTGCATCTCTTCAACACTCATTTGCTGGATTACTTCCTGAATTTTACTCATATTCTTACTGTTTTTAAGTTCAACTTCTATATACTTAGTACATGAAAAGTGGAATTTCTAACAAGTGTTGAACATTTTTTTGTAATATACATGAAAAATTGAAGAAAAGTTGTAAATTTGCAGAAAAATGATATCGTATGGACAGAGAAGTATTTATTAGCTACAGCCGTAAAGACCTTGAAGAAGTCAAGAAGATTAAGTATGAGATAGACAAGGAAGTTGGGATAGACTGCTGGATGGATCTAAATGGTATAGAAAGCGGGAGCCCTAGGTTTACAAAGGATATTGTAGAGGGAATAAACAAATGCAAAGTGTTTGTTTTTATGCTGACAGAATCTTCCCAAGAGTCAGAATTCGCTCTTCGTGAATTGAACTATGCATATCAGAAGAAAAAAACGCAAGGAAAACGGGTTGTTATTATTAACATCAATAATTGTCGGCTTACAGATGAATTTGAATTTATGTATGGTCTCACTGATACCATCTTATGGACTAATAAACCACAGCATGACAAATTTATCAGAGACCTCATAAACTGGACCAGGAAACCTTTACTTGAGGTGACAACCGAAGCTGGTCATCTAATGGAAGAGTGCCAAAGTATCTCCGAGGCAACGGAACAAGGGCTTGCTTTTTTTGCTGCCAGAAATTTTACAAACCTGAAGATTCACGGCGAAATGGATGCCCGTGATTTCTATTTTCTGAAGACGTTCTCTACGATGCTTGAGTATCTTGATATTTCCGATGTAAAGATCAAAGAGTTTTATGGGCCATATGGCACCATGCATGATTTCCATAGTATGGCTCAATTAAAAGATGTGCAATATGATGCGGATGAGATTCCCTCAGGTGCCTTCTTTTATTGGATTCCTAAAGATGAAGGAATGCCAACATTACGTGAGATCACTTTGCCAGAAGGTATCGTGAGAATCCGTAGGAATGCTTTTGCCAGAGCATACAACTTGACAAAGATAAATATCCCAAATGGCGTAACAGGTCTTGACCGTTGGTGTTTTTGCTGTTGTTCTTCTTTGAAAGAGATTGATATCCCGGAAACTGTTGCTGAAATTGAAAGGGAAGCTTTCACTGACTCACCTCTTCAAGTTGTACATTCACGAGCAAAGCAACCCCCAAAACTAGATTGTGGAGGTTATGGAGTTTTTGAATGTGCAGAAATAAAGGGGAAAAATAGAACTCTGTATGTGCCTAAAGGATCACAAAAGGCCTACGAAGAATCCGACTGGGCTACCTATTTTAATAAGATTATAGAGGAGTAGAGTAGAAAGTAGCCACACGTGCAGAGTGGCTACATTATATTACGAATTGGACTTCATCAATTCTTTCAGTGCGGCGATCTTCTCCTTGGTTTCTTTAATTCTTTCTTCTTGCCCTTTCTGCTCTTTGAGAAATCTCAGACATAACTCAAACTTCTCAAGGGCCTCCTGATTTCTGCCAAGGTCTTCATATACACAAGCAAGTGTGTCGATATGGTTTGTGTCCTCTGGGAATGCTGCTACTGCCTTTTCTGCATAAGGAAGAGCCTCGACAATCTTGCCTGTAAGATGATATGCTAATGCAATATTGTAATATGACTCAGCTGTGTCGAAATGTTCCATCCCCAGATTTTTCTCTCTTATTTTCATAGCCAGTTTGAAATATTTCAGCGCCTTGTCGTAATCACCGAGATTCCCATATACGATGCCGATAGAATTGTATGATGATGCAGTTTTTATATGGTCATTGCCAAGATTTTTCTTTATGATGTCTAAATTAATATGGAAATATTCCAGCGCCTTGTCGTAGTTCCCAAGATCTAAGTATGCATGAGCAATGTTGTTATATGACGAAGCCGTGTCAAGGTGCTCTTTACCTATGACTTTTTCTCTGATGTTCAAAGCTGTAGTGAGGTATTCCAGTGCTTTGTTGTAATCACCAATATCACTATAAACGCATCCTATATCGTTGTATGACACAGCAATTTCAGGATGTTCTTTGCCCAAGATTTTCTCGTAGTTGGCTATAGCCTGGAGTTGATATTCTAGGGCTTTGTCGTGATTACCAAGGGCATTATAAATGTTGCCAATGTTGTTATATGTTCTTGTTGTATCAGGATGTTCTTCTCCTAACGCTTTCTTTAGTATAAACATAGCTTTCTTGTAATAATCTAATGCTTTCTTGTAATCATTTACTTCACTATAGACCAGTCCAATGTTAAAATATAAATGTGCTGTACTAGGTTTATCTTTTTCCCCAATTCCTTCGTAGATTTCCAAAGCTCTTTTGTAGTTCTTCAGTGCTTTATCATAATTGCATATCTTATAATAGACGTTGCCTGTGTTAGTGTATGCTGCTGCTGTCCAATGATGTCCTTTACCCAATTCTTTCTCCCAAACATCCAAAGCTTGTTGGAAACAATCTAATGCTTTCTCGTAATTACCAAGTTTAATATTTATAATACCAATACCATTATATGATAGCGCAGTGTCAATATGATTTTTGCCCAATAGTTTCTCTCTGATGTTTAAAGCCAGTTTGTGATAATCCATTGCCTTTACGTAATCTCCGAGTTCATCGTATAAACTTCCGAATTTGTGATATGAATCAGCTGTGCATGAATGCTCCTTACCATATGTTTCTTCACAAATTTTTGTTGTTTTATCGCAGACTTCTTTTGCCTTACTATATTGTGCATAAGCATTAAGGAAACCAGAATAGTCCCATAGGAAATAGATATATTTTTTCTGATCATAGTTTATCTCCTGAGCGAATGCATCGGCCTCTTCGTAGATTTCAAGGGTTTTCGCAACACGCTCTTCGATGGGGATGGAGTCGTTTGACATTTTGTAAGAGGCCCTTTGGATTTGTTCTTCCAATGCCTGAACGCTGACTTTCTTGGTGATGCGGAAATCCATTCGGGCTTCTTCAAAATCTTTTTCGGCTTCATCTAGGATGATGTCTGCCCTTCGGGCATCGCCGCTCTCAAAGGCCTCTATGGCGCGGGCCATGCGCTCTGAAATATTCCTTCCTCGCTGCTCCGTGATGCGACGGGCGGTATTGAAAAGGTTCTGCTGTTCGCGCTCGAAATCGTCCTTAAGTTCGTTCTTCCGATTCAATAGTGCCTGTAAACTGTCTTCCGTTTCATTAACGGCTTTCTGTGCCATATCTACAAACATTTGTAAGCCAGCAACGTCAGGCAGATTGGCTTGTTGGTCTTTGGCAACTTGTAAGGCTGTTTTCTTTTCATCCAGCTCCTTCCACTTCTTTTCAATCTCCTCTTCCAATTCCTTCAGTTTTGCCTGCCTCTTTTTGAAACCCTCATTGTTGGCAGCAAAGGGGATGTTGTTGAGATCAACCATTGCCTCGTTGTCAACATAGACGTGTTCGTTACGCACTTCAATGGCTTTTTCGCCGAGCTGGTCTTTCTGGTATAGTTCAAACTGAAGAAGGAACTCCAGCTTGAGCGTGTCTACATTCAGGAACTTGTTAAAGAAATGACCACCATAGCGGTTTTCATAACTCTTGATGAATTCCTTCAATTCGCTGGTCACATCATCTGCATCAGGATTTTTAAAGAACACATAGATCTTCTCTGGCTTTACTTTGTTCTTGTGGCATTGATATGCTACATCTAGCTCCTCACCTGTATAGCTGCCGAACTTGCGCCAAAAGAGCACAAGGCAGATATCGCATTCTCGTAGTACCTTATTGTACTCATCTTGCTTACGCTCGTCGCCCATAGAAGAGTCAAGGTACTCCCACCGTTTCAGTTCCAGTTGGATACCACGGCCCTTGAATGTTTGGTTCAGCCGACTCACGAGATCGGTCATCTCTAAACGTTCATCTTTCAGTTCCTCTGATGATGCCAGGAATATCTTGATAGTCTTCATAAATGCGAATGATAATGGGGTTATACTCCTAATTTGCCGTACTGGCCACCGACATCCTTGTGGTGGTACCAACTCTTGCGGTTGAGCCAGGTGAAACCGTCGGTCTTATTGATTTAATAGAGAGTATGGTCTCTATCGCTGGCACAGGCTATGCCTGACATGTTGGACAAGGCCATGAAGATTGTTTCCATAATAACGTTATCTGCTATTTTTTACGGATTTCAAATCCTTGGGCGACAATGAACTTCAGTGTGGCGAGGGCCGTGTTGCGATCGTAGGCCTTCTCTTCTTCTGACAGTTCTTCGTAGGGAACAAGACAGGGAGTCTGGCGCTTCTGATCGTCACGTTCAGGACCATAAGTCCATCCTTCGTTCATACGGTTCTGTGCCCAGACTTCGTGCACATTCTTGGAGATGGCCTCTGCGAGGGCCATCAACTCTTCGGGCAGTTGGACGTTAGTAGTGTCAACTGGGGTGGGGGTGTAGTTGTTCTGATTAGTCATAATAATATTCATTTTGCAAAGTTAATTAAAGTTTTGTAATTATCCAAATTAATCGGCCGTTTTTTGAGCGTAGTCGAGATGACAACTACTCGATGACGCAGACGCGGCCGGATTCGCGCATCCAGTCTTCATGCTCTTTCACCTCTTTCTCTGAGCGGAGCACCCAACAGAGGGGCGAGCGCATGCCAACGGGGATCTTGGGCTTCGGCGCATAGCCATCGGTATAGATGAGCGCACCATCGTATTCGGGATGCTTGGCCACGAAGTCGATGAAGGGCTGGAAACAGGTGCCGCCACGTCCTTTGACCTTGATGTTCTCAGAGGCTTTGAGGAGCGTCTGCATTTCGCCCAGTTGGACGTCAAACTGCACGACATCAATCTGCTTGATGCCGTATTTGAAGAAGCGATTGATGGTGGAGTAGAAGTTCTTGAGGTCATTCTTAGTGATGCTGCCGCTGCAATCCACACCGATAATCAGCCGAGTGGTGAAATCGTAACGGCTACCCATGGCGTCGAAGCCAAAGCGACGGTTGGGGCGCATGCGTGTGAGCTTGCGCTTCTCAGAGAGAATAGTGGCGCGGAAGCCTGCCAGAATCTTACGGTAGTCGACGCGGGCCTTCGTGGAGGCGATGATTTCCTCTACCAGTTTCCCAGGCATGGAGCCCCATCCGTTCACGTTGCGGATGGTTTCGTTGATCTGGGCGGCCATGAGTTCGTCTTGCTGCCAGTTGGCAGCGAGGTCTGAATTGCCATCGGCATCCCCGTCAGAATCTCCGGTCAGACTCATTTTAACCTGAGGAAGCATCCCCTGGATGCGGCGCGCATAGTACTCGAAGTGCTGGTTGGAGGGCAGTTCGAAATCTTGCGGTCTCTCCATCTGAACCTTCTGGAAACGGTAGGGGTCGCCAATGACACAGTTGCTCCCCAAGACCCTTGCCAGGATGCTACAGCCGTCGGGCTGACGGTCGTAGGGGTGCTTCAGCAGGATGCGGATGACCTCTACTCGGAGGCGCTCTTCCAGTTCCTTGTCGGTGATGGTTTCACACAGGTCGGGATTGACCTCGATGACGCCCTTGCCCACACGGATGTGGCACTTCATCTCCCTGTTTTCTGCTACCCGATGGGTGCAGAAAGCAGAGAACAGGGGTTCTTCGCTGAGAAACCAGCGTTCTGTTATTTGGGCTATTCGTTCCAGCATATTTTAATTACCTTTTGATTTGGAGGTTGAAGAGGCGGGTACCAGGGAATCAACAAACTCATTCAGCATGTCGTAGACCGATGAGGCGTTGACCACCATGAAGGCGATGGCCTTCTCATAGGTGCCCTTCTCGAAGATGTTCGTGAAGTTGGCGAGTGCCTCTCGCTTCTTCTTCGTGCGGAGGAAGGTGATGTACTTACCGAGGCTGTCGGCGGCCTCCTTCTTCTCACGTTCGTTGAGATTGGCGTTCTCAAGGTAGCGGAATATAGCCTCGTTGAGGATGGCATACTCGTGGAGCTGATATTTCTCCACGGTCTTGATGGTCTTGTCATACTTCAACAGGAGATCCTTGCCCGTGATGACCTTGTGCTGCTGGACACTCTGGATGAAGGCGGCTGCTGCACCGACGCCCACGATGCCGGCGATGATGCGCTTGTGGATGTCCTTGATGGTGTCGACCTTGAGCAGGATGTCGGATACATGCTTCCACGCACGACGGTCGGCGCTCTTGTCGAGGCCTTTGTATTCCTTGGTGTCGCCGTCGAGCCAGGTCGGGTTGTCCTGGATGAAGTTGACGACGCGCTCGTCGAGTTTCTGACCGGCAGCCCAGTTGAGCCATTCCTCGACAGTGGGCTTGAACTCATAGATGTTGAAACGGCTCACGAGGGCAGGGTCGAGGTCGGTGAGCTGGTATTCCTCGCCCTCGTTCACGGCTGATATCACGTGACTGCCTTCGGGCAAAGCCTTGCCTGCCAATTTACGGTTCAGGGTGAGGTCCATCACCGTCTGCAGGATCTCAGGACGGGCGCGATTCAGTTCGTCGAGGAAGAGGACAATCGGCTGACCGTCCTGTGGGAACCAGTAGGGTGGGGTGAAGTCGGTGCGCGCGGTGGCCTTTCCCGCTGCATCCTGCTTCTCCACCTTGGAGGGGATGCCGATGATGTCGCCCGGGTCGGCCATCTGGCCGAGGAACAGGGTGACTACTTTCAGCCCCTTCTCGTTGAAGAAGCTGGTGAGGATTTCCGACTTACCGATGCCGTGCTTGCCCACGAGCATGATGTTCTGGGTGGAAGGAGTTAACTCTAGTGTCTCCTTCAGTTCTGAAATATTAATCGATACTGACATAATTGTAAAAGTAAAAAGGTAAAAAATTAGTGATGAACAAAGAAGTTCTTTAAGCAGCTCTTGCGATGAGCGTCGAGCAGCAGTTTCAGACTTTCGATCTGCGGGGGGAGCTTTTCCTCGTAGGATCCCCACCAGGCATCGATGTAGACCCCGACATCGGTGTTGGGGATCTTCACCCTGATCCTGGCACGTCGCTTCTGCTCGACAATCACATACTTGAGTCTGGGGTAGTCCTTCATGGCCTCGGTGAAGATGGCCCTGATCTTGAGGAATGCCATGCGGTCGAGTTTGGATTTCTTACAGGCAAGATCCAGGACGGTATCCCATTCTTCGATGTATTTGTCGAGTTTATGCCTCTGACGTATCATCCACAGCGCGATGTCCGCTGCACGGAATGTCTTCAGGTACATGGCGGTGAGATTCTTCCCATTGACGGTGACTTGCAAGGAGTCATGAACCTTCTCTACGTAGAGCGCGTAAGCGGGCGACAGCTTGAATACCAGTCTCTGGGTGTTGTTTTTAGCCTGATTCGGCAGTTCCAGTATGACGTCATCTTGGGGAATGTCGTCATAGCCAAGCAGGTGAATCTTGACTTCGGCGGGCGAAGGCGCTTTCGTGATGAAGGGTCGCTCGGGACCCAGGTCGTTCACCATTTTCATCTTGAGGAAGAAATGGAGCGCATCGTCGTTGCTCTTGCCTTCCTCCAACAACTTACTGATGTTGTTGTTAATCTGTGCTTTCGTGTATGTCATTTGTTCCATATGTCGCTTCAAGTGTTTTTGGATAGAGGTTTGAGGCCTTCTTCATCAAGGACGAAGGCTGTACTACAGTCGAGACAGGCATAGTGGGGCGTGATGATGGGCTTCCCGTCATACTGCCGGGTGTGGCCTACGATCTGATAGACATCTGGCAAGGGATCAGAGACGGCCAGTTCTTCGCTGTCGCCCCAGACGACACTACCAGTGAGATACATGCCCCAGCGCAGGAGACCTACCTGACGAAGCGTCTCAATGCCCTCATCGAAAAGGAGCAGACGGTTCAGATGGATGGCATCAGGCTGACGGATTACTTTGAGGTTGCGCTTGAGCCAAGGCTGGTTCACACCGGCATGGGTGAAAAGATACTTCTGTGAGCCAACGGTCTCCTCATGAGCCAGATTAAACCGATCGCCCTTGGTAAAGAGGAAATGAAGGATGTCGCTCTGCCCTTCATCGTAACGTTCGCAAGGAGAGAGGTCGTGAAAATGAGGAGAGAGATAGTGCAGGTCGTGATTACCGAGCAACAGGACCACCTGATCAGGATGGCGGTCGTAGAAGTCGATGATGTCCATCAGACCATGCAAGGCAGTGAGTTCACCTATCCGCTCGTCGGGATAAGGATCCACATAATCCCCTAGGAATATGATCTTGTCATAGTCGCCCGAGGCCACGGCCGATCGCCAGAACGACCTGCCATGAACATCGGGGATAATCAGTATTTTCTTTTCCATGCTGCAATGATACGCTTATGAGATGAAACCTATACTTCTTCTTTCCTTGCCACTCAAGAGTTCGGCGCGGCAGTAGTCCTCAATCTCGTCGAGGGTGGCTTCTTTGCCCGAGAGGATATAGTCGACGGCGCGCTTGCGGGCGATGTTCTCAATCTGACCGCCCGAGAAGTCGAAACGGGTGGCGAGGTGACGGGCATCGTCGGTGCTGAGGTCTTTCAGCATGGAGCACCATATCTGCGTCTTGACATCGGTGTCGGGCTTGTGGAACTCGACCTTGTAGAGGAAGCGGCGCTCGAAGGCATTGTCGAGGTTGCTCGTGAGGTTGGTGGTCGCGATGAGGATACCGTCGAGGTCTTCCATCTCCTGCAGGATGATGTTCTGCATGGCGTTCTCCATCTTGTCGACAGAGTGCTGGATGTTCTCCGAACGCTTGTTGAAGATTGCATCGGCCTCATTGAAGAAGAGGATGGGCTGCACCTCGCTATTGCGGCAGATGTCGCGATAGCGGGCGAAGACGGCCTTGATGTTCTTCTCAGTCTCACCGACATATTTGTCGCGCATGCCGGCGATGTCGACCTGCATGAGGTCGCGTCCCGTCTGACGGGCTATCTGCAATACGGTCTCGGTCTTACCGGTACCAGGTCCGCCATAGAAGAGACAGACAAAGCCCTTGCGCATGCCCTGCTCCTCGAGGCGCTGCTGGATGGCGGGGAAGTTGTCCTGACTGAGCAGACTGGCGAGGCGGTCGATATGCTGCTGGTCAGAAGCGTTGAAGAAGAGGGCCTTCTCCTTGATGGTCTCATGATGCTTCATGAAGCGGTTCTGATTGTTGCGCATACGCTTACACTTCGTGTGACTGGGTGTGTAGGCGGAGAGCAATTCACTCTTGGCTCTCTGGGTGAACATGTATCGCTCGTTGTCGGCCATGCCGTCGACGCACTTGTGCTCGATGATGCCACAAAGGATGAGCGGGTGGTTACCGTCGCGCAGATGCTCACGCATGAAGTCGCAATCAAACTCCTCGGGATAGAGGTCGTTGATGAAGTCGATGGTGAGGCCCTCGCCGTCGGAGCCTTCCCACTGGGCATAGTCGTAGACCATCAGCAGCAGGAGCGACTGGACGTGGATGTCGTCGAACCTCAACACCTCCTGACAGAGGGGCAGATGGGGGTTGGCCTCAGCGAGGCGCAGCATCCACTCTTCGTCTTCACTGTAGGAGAGACGGCGGTCGTTCATCCCCTTGTCAATGTGACTCTCGAGCTTGTCGATGAACTGCTGTTCGGTGAGTCCGTCAATCTTCTCAGGTACGAAGGTCTGGTTGTGGCGCATGGCGGTGATGAGGCCGCGGGCCAGCGCAAAACCCTCATAACTGTTGCCGAACTCACGCGAACAACTGCGAACGAACCAGCGCTTCTTCACCATCTCCTCAATTTCTTCGGTGTAGGTCATCATCTGCAGACGGGAGCAGTGGAGGAAGTTGCCCATCTTCTTCCAAGAGAGGGGTTCGCCTGCTTCAATCAGCATGGCCATGACGACTATCTGGATATCCGTGATACCCAGTTCACCACGGAGGTAGGCGAGGGGGTTCTTCACCGACGCCCAGAATTTGTCGGAGAGTTCTGAGGCGCGTGCCTGGTCGAGCACACGGTTCAAGGCGGTGATGATGGTCCAGGTGTCGGGTTCCTTGTACTCTGGCTCTTCAAGGTCGTCCATCATAGGGCTACCCATACGACCTAACTCAAAATCGAGGTCTGTTTCTTTCTGAATCTTTAATCTTCTTGGCATAATTCTGTGTGTTTATTTGTTTCTGATGGCAAAGATAAGGTTATGATAGGATTTCAAGGTCTCAATTCATATGTATGACAAGAATTAATCGCGGATGGTGATCAGACCGCCATTGCCGAAGAGATAGTCGCCGATGACTCTGACACTGCGCGGGATGGAGAGCTCGACGAAATGGCGACAGGCCAGAAAAGCGCCCTCCTCGATCTCTTCGACACCGTCGGGTACCCTGTAACGGAGTTTATTGAAGTTGAATCGACAGAACTTCAGGGTCTTGCCATCCAAGGAATAGGCGACCCTGTCAGCATTGATATTGAAAGCCTCATCATCATCTTCTTCTTCGAGGGACTCATCATCCGTATCTTCAAGAGGTTGGGGTTCTCTGGCATTCTCAATCTGCATGATGGACTCGAGACAGACCGTATAAAAGGCGAGGGCATGAATGAGCATGGCCATATCGTAGATGTCGGTGGCATGGAAGAAGACGCTCGGGGTGTGGTTGTCGTAGTCGACGATGAATCCCTGGACTTCGTAGAACATGTTGCAGGTGTCGCGGAAGTCTTCGAGGCGCTGACGCGTGGGGTTGTCGATGGTATAGGTGAGGGTGAGGGCAGTGACGCATCCGTCGAAGAGGTCATAGGACAACTCCGAGTTGGCATGGACGTCGCCATTCCTGGACATGTGGTTGTGAATGATCACCAGTTTGTCGTTCACCCTTTCGTTGATGGCGTCGCTCAGCGCCGTATCTTCATAATGTCCGAACAGGAGCCCTTGTGTACTGACTAGTTTCTTCATGTGATTTATCCACGTAGTTTCCAGTTCTTGATGGTGCCATTGGCCCTGCGATAGCGATGTTCGGCCTCTTTGATGACACAGTGGAACGCAGGTTGTTCCAGCGATCGCAGGATGGTCTGCAACTCTTCGAGCGACATCTGGTCAGCCAGTACTTCACCAAAAGTGATGTGAGGCTTGAAGGGGGGTTTGTCGTAGTCGGCATTCAGACCGTCGGCCAGGATTCGTGCATCCTTGGCGAGTGTGAGGATCTGCTCAGGGACATTGGTGGATGACAGATAGATGATGTGTTTTGCCCCATTGGTAGTAGTGAAGGCATCGATCTTGTCGATGGTCATCGGTAGAGCAGGACAGGCCTTCGTCAGTTTGACGAATTCCGGGGTGAACGCTTCTGCGCATGCATCATCATCGAGGAACAGGATGGTCATGTGGTAATACAGCAAATGCCACTTGCTGACAGGGATTCCTGCTGATTTGATTTTTGCCCGCGTCATTTTGGCCCAATCGGACCACGCCGGGTCCCGTTTCACGGGAACGTTGATTGCTAATAGATGTGCCATAATTTCAATTATTTAGGATGTTGATGATCTGGAGAGGGGAGGTTATACACTCGTGATTTGGGTCGGCGAGCATCAGTTCACGCTCTTCGGCTTTGGCTCCCCACAGACAGTGATAGGCTTTGATGCCTGCATTGTCTGCTGCATGGGCATCACATAGCTGGTTACCGAAGGCCAGTACATTCTCGGGAACCACATTGAGCTGTTTCAGCGCGTAGAGGAAGAGGGCAGGATCGCCTTCAGACTTCCTGATATGATGTCCATTGATGTTACCACCAATACGGTTGATGTTGGGTTTGGGGAAGACTTCTTTCAGTATGGGGTACTCGGATGCTTTGGCTTTGAGTGCTACATTCAGCACCTGAATGTTGTTCCCCGACACAATGGCAGCCTGGATGTTGTTGGATTTCAGGAACCCAAGTACCTGCAGCCAACCATCGTAGAGCGGGCTCTGCCTGATTTTCTCAAGGTACAGCTTGTGAGCTTCTGCCCACTCCGGAGAGAACCTGCGCAGCCCCTTCCCCCGGACAGAGAAAAGATCGGCAGTCGTTGTGTCAAACAAGGTACCATCGAAGTCGATGAGCACCGTCGTAAAGGTTGGATTGTTTTTCTCTTGCATATTCATATTCGTTATATTTCTACCAGCAAATATAGTGCCAGAGTGGAGAATATGACTCTAGGTTATATATATAAATAGAAAAAAAGATTTTTCTCAATTGTTGGTGATTCAAGAATAAAGTTGTATCTTTGCACCGATGTTTGAGAAGGATATAAAAGAATACGAAGACATCCGAAAGGAATATCAGCAGAAGCTGGCCGACAGGATGGGGAAGAATGAGTGGATGGAATACAATGAGATTCTGTTCTCTGCTCATTCGTGTGCCATTGAGGGTAACTCTTTTACTGTTGACGATACGCGAATCCTTCGCGAACAAGGAATGGCCATGATTCCTGTTGGACGCTCCTTATTCGAATGCATAGAGATGGCCGACCATTTCCGTGCTTTTGATTATATGTTGAGTCATTTGGATCATCCCTTTGATGAGCCCTTCTTGAAAGAGGTTAATCGTCTGGTAACAGAACATACCCTTTCTTATCGTGCACCTGAGGCAAAAGCAGGTGAATACACCACAAAGGACATGGCTGCTGGCGATACGATTTTTGGAGATCATGAGAAGCTCATAGCCCGAGTGCCTGCACTGATGACTTCTACTCAAAAGGCACTTGATGATGGACAACATCCCTTGGTGGTAGCAGCCAAATGGCATGGATATTACGAATATTTGCATCCCTTCCGTGATGGAAATGGAAGAACGGGCCGACTGCTCTCAAACTTTATCCTGTTAAGAGCTGATCACCCCATACTGATCATCAAACTTGAAGACCGAGCAGAATACATCTCGGCCCTCAAGAATATTCGAACAGAAGGAACTGATGAACATCTGATAGCTTTCTTCTTCAAGACCGCCATTAACCGCATGAAAAGCGAACTCGCCCAGAAGAGGAAGAATACTTTGCCAACGATGTTCTTCTAAGATAGAATTCTGGTGACTATTGGGAGAAAATTATTCGTTAATGACGGTTTTGGTGGTGAAATCAGCGTAAACGATGATTTGAACACCTTTCTCATTAGCAGAGCATGGACGACCAGAGAGATTGTAACGGGCTACCTCTTCTGCTTCTTCAGAACGGGTCCTGGTTGTATTGATCGTGTTTACTACTGTGGGACTGCTATCATCAAAGTAGATCCCCTGAAGAGAGGTGCAGCCTGCAAAGGCATCCTCACCGATGAAGCTGACTGTCTCAGGGAGATAGATCTCACGGAGATAGGAAGCCCCCTCGAATGCTCCTCTTGCAATGCGCCGACAGTTGGGATGGACATTGTAGGCGGTTGCTCTGCTACCTGCCGGGTAACGAACCAGGATCCAGTCTTTCGTACCTTCATAGCCGACGGCATAAAGCACACCGTCGATGGTCTTGTACTTGTTCATGTAGGTTCCGTTGATGTAACCTGAAGCGAACTTGTCGATCTTCTCAATCTCTTGGGCATGGACGGCTGCGCTCATGGTCAGGGCCAGCAATAAGGTCATTATCTTCTTCATATCTTTAAATATTTATTTAATACATTCTTCGCTTCGGCGGTAAGCCCAGGTGTACTTGCCACGAGAGTCACGCAGGTAGAGTTCTGGTGACAGGAAACCAGTAATCTGGAACTGATAGGTGGTGTTTCCCTGAGTGAACGTGATGTAACTACCGTCATAGCGCCACTTGAAAGTCTCAGCGTAGTAGGCTGATCCGCCACGTGCCTCCATGATGATGTCGGCCTTGCCATTGGAGAACATGCGTACCTCCTTGAACTCCACATTACCCACAATCATGGGGTAATAGCACTGCCAGAGGCCAGGCAGCAGATCGGCTGTGAGCCGGTCATAGCCTGTGCGACGATAATACTCGCTATCACTCTCTCCGTACAAATAGGGGCATTCGCAACTCATGATGAACAAGGCTGTCATCAAGCATAACAATTTGTAAATCCGCTGTTTCATATTCATAAGTGTTTATCAGTTTCTTGTGACAAATTTAGCCGACTGACATGATTTAAGGCCGACTTTTCATAGGTATAACAAAGAAAGGAGCAACCAATCTTTGGCTGCTCCTTAGTCTAACAGAAGGTTATTTGTAAGGTTGTATGAAGACCTCTAAATAATAGATTATAACTGCACAATCATACCATTGACGGGATAATAGATGAGTTTGGCGAGGACTTTCTCTCCACTTAATGAGAGAGCCTTTTCGTAGCAATCAAGTTGCCCCTTGTATTTGCCAGCATAGTGCTTGTTCTCAGGTGACGTGACAGTTTCCTTCTTCCAATTAGGATAGGTCTTGTAGTCGATGACAATACAACCCTTTTCTGTCTTCCAAACC
>JAEEGL015173050.1_pt1 | contig 26450 bp, 25 predicted proteins | sample 9134231 | NCBI WGS metagenome assembly JAEEGL01 (sample SAMN16246548, study PRJNA631951) | gut metagenome | biome: gut microbiome; feature: rumen; material: fiber-attached | host: Bos | place: Iran: Karaj | collected 2018-10
CGCGGCACCCTGCAGGACGGCGCCGGCGCCAACGCCATCTGGAACATCACCAACGTGTCCCGGCCGGACCGCCCCTTCCTTTACACCACCGTGGCCTGGGCGACCGCCATGTCGCAGAACAAAGAGGTGATTGCCGCCATCCGCGCGGAGGGTGCGGAGTCGCCCTATTATGTGGATGTCGATGAAGACGGCACCGTCACCGATGCCGAGATTGCCGAGGCGGTTCTGGCCCTGCTGAGCCCCAAGACCAACCAGTTCGACAATCCCTATCACAACTTCGAACCGGAGATGACGGCGGACGAGTACTATGACTTCATGGTCTGGCACCGCGGACTGGCCATCCCCCGCGCCCGCAACTTGAACGATCCGGACGTCCAGAAAGGAAAGCGGCTGTTCACGGAAATGGGCTGCGCCGCCTGCCACAGGCCTTCCTGGACCACCGGTGACGACAACTACTGGTCTCCGGCCATGAATGGCAAGAAGCCCCTTCCCCGCTATGCCCATCAGACCATCTGGCCCTACTCCGACTTCATCCAGCACCGGCTGTGGATGAAGAACGACATCCACGGGACCTGGTGCCGGACCACACCCCTTTGGGGGCGCGGCCTGTCCACGCTCAACACGGGACGCGGAGACCGCCTGCACGACAACCGCGCCCGCAACGTGGTTGAAGCCATCATGTGGCACGGCTATTCCAAGAAGAGCGATGCGTACGGCAGTGCCGAAAAGTTCTACAACCTGAGCAAGGAGGAACGGGACGCTGTGGTGAAATTCATCGATTCCATCTGATGCGGAAAAAAGACAGGACACTCGCCCTATTGAGTTTCGGAACGCTGGCTGCCCTCATCCTGATGATGATGGCGGCCACCGTCCTTGAAAAGGTGCAGGGTACATCCGCCGCTTTCCGGTGGGTGTACCACAACCCGGCCGTATTCGTCCTCTGGGGAGTCGTGGTGGCGGCCGGAATAGGCCTTCTGGTCTCCAGGGCAGCAAAAAAGCGTTTCTGGACCCTTCTGCTGCACCTTTCCTTCGTGGTCATCCTCGTCGGAGCCCTGCTGACGCACCTGGCCGGAGAACAGGGGCGGGTGTCCCTTCCCGAAGGGGAAGCCGTATCGACCTGGATCCGGGAGGACGGGACGGAGCGTCCCCTTCCCTGTCCGGTCACCCTGGAAGCGTTCGAAGTGCATTACTATCCCGGGTCACAGGCGGCCTCGGATTACCGGAGCCGGATCCTGGCCGGAGAGAAGCGCTACGAGATTTCCATGAACCATATTGCGCGGATCGGCGGCTACCGCTTTTTCCAGAGCGGGTTCGACGGGAACACTTCGGTCCTGGCCATCAACCATGACCCCTGGGGAATTGGAGTCACTTACACGGGGTATGCCCTTCTTCTGCTGTCGCTCCTGGGGTTTTTCTTCCAGCGGAATACGGTTTTCAGGAAAACCCTGCAAAGCGTAGTCCAATCGTCGGCCTTCCTGCTTTTCTTTCTTGTCGTCTCCCCTGCCGAAGCCCATGCGGAGACGCATCCCAAAGCCCTTCCGCCGGAGGTGGCGGACTGTTTCGGGGACCTCTATGTCTATTACAACGACCGGATTTGCCCTTTCGAAACCATGGCGCGGGACTATACGCTGAAAGCATACGGGAAATCCCATTGGGAAGAGTATGACGCCTGCCAGGTGGTCACCGGCTGGCTGTTCTACTATGACTGGTGGCGCGACATTCCCCTGAAGCTGAAGGAAAAAGACCGCGGGACGGTGAAACAGACCGAGAAAGAGTTCATTCTCAGGAGCGTAGCCTCCGGCGATGCCTGGAAACTGTACCCTGTGGCAGACTCGGCGGGCATTGTCCGCTGGTACGACGCCAACGAGATGCTGCCGCCGGAAGTGGTGGACGACTACGACCGCTGGGTCTTCATCCGGAAGGTGATGGACGTGGTTGAGCGTTCCGTCCGAATGGAGGACTGGGAGGAAGTCCGGCGCATTGTCGGACGCATCCGGGACTATCAGGTGAAAGTGGCCGGGGAGGTATTGCCGTCCCCGACGAGGATCCGCGCCGAGAAAGCTTACAACCGGCTGTCGCGCCCTTTGGTCCCGTTCATGGCTTCCATCACCTGGGGGCTGGTCCTTTTTACCCTGATGGGCATCTATCTTTCCAGGGGCAGGAGATTTCCCCGCATCATCAAGCATGTTTCCGCCGTTTTGGGGCTGCTCCTGCTGACCTACCTGACCGTCACCCTCGGGCTCCGCTGGTATGTTTCCGGCCATGCTCCGTTTGCCGGCAGCTACTGCGTCATGATGCTCATGGCCTGGCTCTCCGCCCTGGGAATGAGCGTTTTATGGAAGCGCTTCCCGCTGGTTCTTCCCCTGGGATTCATCCTGTCCGGCTTTACCATGCTCATGGCCTCCCTCGCCGGCGCCAATCCACAGATCACCCACCTGATGCCCGTGCTCCAGTCTCCCCTTCTCTCCGTCCACGTACTCACGATGATGCTTTCCTATACCCTGCTCGGGCTTGTCGCACTGAACGGCATCCTGGGGCTTGCCGTACCGGAGGATGTATCAGGACGGCTGAAGGAGGTGAGTCTGGTGGTGCTGTATCCCGCCGTCTTCCTGCTGGTCTCAGGCACGTTCCTCGGCGCCGTATGGGCCAACATCTCCTGGGGCAATTACTGGAGCTGGGACCCCAAGGAAACCTGGGCGCTGATTACCGTCCTCGTGTATTCGTTCGCCCTGCACGGGTCGCTGCTGAAGCCTTTCAGGAGGCCGCGCTTCTTCCATGCCTTCTGCCTGCTGGCTTTCCTCTGCGTCCTGGTCACCTATTTCGGCGTCAATCTCTTCCTGGGCGGCATGCATGCCTATGCGTAGAAAGAAGGCTGCAGGCCGTTTTGTCCCAATTGTATGGGAGCCGGGGTACTTCCGGACCCTGTCTCTGCACGTGCATAAGAATGGCTCCGGGCGGTGAAAGATTTGGCGGGATGGCAGAATTTGCTTACATTGCAGCGTAATAAACGCTACCCTTCATGAAAAAGCAGAACCTCCTGGCACTATTCTTCCTTGCCTCCCTCTCACTCTCGTGCGCCCAGGCGCCGGCTCCCTATGGCCCTGTGCCTGACGAAGCACAGCTGGAGTGGCAGAAGATGGAGATGAATCTTTTCGTCCATTTCGGCCCCAACACCTTCAGCGGAAGGGAATGGGGGCTCGGCACGGAGGCGGAAGACCTTTTCAACCCTACGGACCTGGATTGCCGCCAGTGGGCCGACATCGCCCGCAGGGCCGGGATGAAAGGCCTCATCGTCACCGCAAAGCACCACGACGGATTCTGCCTCTGGCCCAATCCGGTCAGCCGTCATACCGTACGGGAGAGCCGCTGGCGGGACGGAAAAGGGGACGTCCTCCGGGAACTCTCGGCGGCATGTGAAGAAGCGGGGCTGAAGATGGGCGTCTATATCTCCCCCTGGGACAGGAACGACCCGGCTTACGGAACGCCGGAGTATAATGAGAAATATGCCGAAACCCTCCGGAGCGTCCATGACGGCCGCTATGGAGTTCTCTTTGAGCAGTGGTTCGACGGCGCCTGCGGAGAAGGTCCGAACGGCAAAATCCAGGAGTACGACTGGCCGCTCTTTTACAGGAGCATCCTCAGCCTGAACCCCGGAGCCGTCCTTTTCAGCGACGTGGGCCCCGGCTGCCGATGGGTGGGAAACGAGCGCGGCGTGGCCGGAGAGACCAACTGGAGCACCCTGGAGGCCGATGACTACACCCCGGGGGCAGGAGCTCCGCCGGCAAAAAGCCTCACAGAAGGGGACGAGAATGGCAGCTGCTGGATCCCGGCAGAGGCCGATGTTTCCATCCGGCCGGGCTGGTTCTGGAGAGAAAGCGAGAACGACAAGGTCAAGAGCGTAGATGAACTGATGGAAATCTATCTGGGCAGCGTGGGCCGGAACGCGGTCCTTCTCCTCAACGTTCCTCCGGATACTACGGGGCGTATCCATCCGGCAGATTCCGCCAGACTGATGGAGTTCCGGAAGCGGCTGGACCAGGTTTTCGGCAAAAACCTGGCAGAAGGCTCCAGCGTGAAGACCTCCTCTTCGTTCGGGCGCGGTTTCAGAGGCCGTAACCTGCTGGACGGCCGTTACGACCGCTGCTGGGCCGCTGCGGAAAAGGACACTTGCGCCAGCTTCGAGCTGGAATTGCCGGAAGAACGCCTGTTCAGCATCCTGGAGCTGAAGGAATACATTCCCCTGGGGCAGCGTGTCCGCTCCTTCGTAGTGGAAATCCCCTCAGAAAACGGGGATTGGCAAGCCGTGGCGGAAGGGACCACAGTGGGATACAGACGCCTTCTCACCTTCCCTCCGGTGCGTTCCCGCCGCCTCCGCGTCCGCATCCTGTCCGCCAAAGCTCACCCCACTTTCTGCGGCGTAGGCCTGTATCATAAGGAAAGCTAAGGCGTCATCCCTCCGGGAAATCCTGGGCCTGGAGGTGAATCTGGTCGAAGAAATGGGCGTAACGCTCGTTATGGAGGTCGGTCCCGAAAAGGTCATAGAGCCCGGCCTCTGCCAATGAGCGGGCGCGGACAATAACTTCCTCTCCATAGAGGCCTTCGAGGGAGCCGGCGTTTCGCTGGAAAAGGCAGCCGGCCTCCTTAAAGCCCATGTAGTCCTCCATAGTCAGGTACAGATAGCGTTCGGGATGGGCCAGGACGGGCTGGTAGTCCATGTCCAACAGGCGCTTCACTTCGTCCAGAGGCACAATGTTTCCCACCTTGAACCGGTTGCTGATGGGCAGTTCGATGAGAAGATGACGGCCTTCCCAGGGCAGAAGCCAGCCCTTTTGCAGGGTTTCCGGCCAGGTCTCCGGGATGAGGCGGTATTCCATGGACGGAACCAGTTCCAGCGGGATGTTCCGCACCGCCAGTGCCTCCCGCACCCGGTCGCAGGCACGGTTCACCCTGTCCGGCGTATTGGGATAGAGACGGGTGCGGTGCGAAGTGCAGACCGCCCGTTCAAAGCCCCAGGCGACCTGCCGGCGCGCAAGGTCTGCCGACACCTCCACGCTGGTGGCGCCGTCATCGATTTCCGGAAGGATATGGCAATGGCAGTCGACTTTCATGACAGGTCAGGCTTTCTTTCCTTTAAAAGTATACCCGGCTTTCTCCACCGCCTCCCGGATGGCCTCCTCCGCAGCAGGGCCCTTGATGGTGAGGGTACTGCGGGAAGCGCTGGCTTTGGCCGATTCCACACCGGGGATCTCCTCCACGGCGCGGCAGACGGCGGCTTCGCAGTGGCTGCAGTGCATGCCTTCCACAGAATAGACAGCTGCGTCTGGATCGGCCGCCTTATGGGTAAAATGTTCAAAGAGTTTCATAGTGAGTGCAAAGATAATCAACAAGGTTAAGACAATGGCGCAGACCAGTTTGAAAGGATGGGGCATGACCTCTGCGGCGCAGCAGGCATCCCCGGCGGCGGCCATGGGCTTGACCGTTATGCCCAACGCGTTGACCAGCAGGCCGAAAAGGATGGAAAACCCGACGATGGTGAGGAGGTAAATCCAGGTAAAACGCCTTCCCATGGCCTTCCGGACCACCAGGATGGAGGCCAGGTTCACGGCCGGACCGGCCATGAGCATCACCAGCGCGGCGCCGGGAGACAGGCCCTTCATGACCAGGGCGGCTGCAACGGGAATGCTGCCGGTGGAGCAGATATACATGGGCACGGCTACCACGAGGATGACCAGCATCTGCAGCAGCGGCTGGCTGCCGAAACGGAGGAAGAAAGCGTCCGGAATGGCCACCTGGATGAGCGCCGCCACCAGAAGGCCAATCACCAGCCGTCCGCCGATATCCTGTATCATGTCAAAGTAGGCATACCGCAGTACGCGCCAGAGGCGGTTTCCCGTCCGGACTTCACAGCGGGAAGCGGTGGAAACGGCCGTGTCTTCCTCCCCTGCCAGCCGGTTCACCAATAGGCCTCCGCAGACGCCGGTTATCAGCGCGGCCGCCGGCCGGATGACGGCAAAGCCCATTCCCAGCAGCGAGAAGGTGGCAAGGATGGAGTCGATACCGGTCTGCGGGGTGGCGATAAGGAACGATGCCACGGCTCCCCTGGAGGCCTTTTCGTTCCGGAGGCCGATGGCCGTGGGAATGACCCCGCAGGAGCACAGCGGAAGCGGCACCCCCAGCAGCGCCGCCCATAAAACGGCCCACTTGTTGTCCTTGGACAGATACTTGGTATAGAACCGGTCCGGGACGAACACATGGAGGATCCCCGCAATGAGAAAGCCCAGCAGCAGGTACGGGGCCATCTCACAGACGACATGCAAGAGGGAGAGCAGATAATCTCGCATAGCGGAACGACGGTTTACGGCTTGGGCTTCCGGACCCGGTTCGGGATGACCTCCGGCAGTACCATGGACAGTTCCATGAAGCCGGCGTACTCCCCTTCATCGTACCAGGGTGTCTGGAAGATGAGTTTCTTGACCCCTTCCTTTTCCACGGTATAGACATTGGTGCGCGGATGCTCCAGCATGTCGGCAAGGAGGCTCCGGGCCGGCTCCGAATGGCAGTCCAGCACATTGTTGCCGATGATTTCCGGCATTCCGGGCTTCAGGAAGGTCTTCCTGGATTTCCGGTTCATGTCCAGGATGGTGCCATCCTTGGCGCAGATGGTGACGGCCACGTCGGCCCCTTCAAAATAGTCTCGTTTCATTTCAGTTCAGTTTACGATTTACGGGATGTCAGTTCTCAAAGGTCATCCCGAAGTCTTTGCAAAGGGCCTGGGCCACCATACGGCCGGACTGCGCCGCCGGAGGAAGGCCTCCGGAGTAAAGCGTCCGCTGGCCGGTGAAATAGAGGCCCGGCTTATAGCGGATGGGCGCGTGGAAGACGGTCCTGAGGGCCGGCCAGTTGGTCATGTAACTGCCCTCGAAGGTGCCGCAGTAGCGCTCGTACGTAAGCGGGGTGGCCATATCCGTCACCTCCACCTGGCCCCGGATGGCGGGGATTTCCTCGCTGAGCGCCTCGATGAAGCGCTCCATGACCGCCTGTTTTTCCTGGACATAACAGCCCTTTTCCCGGGCTTCCTTCCAGAAAGCGTAGGACGGGCCGTGGAGCAGGCAGGTCAGTACCGAACATCCTTCAGGGGCAAAATCCTTCTCCCGGGAGTAGTTGTCCACCACCAGCGTCTCAAAGGTGATGCCGGCGGCCTGGAAGGGCTTCCGGAGGACGACCTGCATGGAACGCGGCCAGTCCGGAAGGGAGGTCCTCAGGCCGATGCCCATGAACATGCACTGGGTGGTTTCCAGTCCACGGCGCATCTTCCGGGCCCACCGGTCCTGCAGCGGCTCCCGGAAGAGCCGGTCGATGGCGGTGCGGGCATCGGCCGAAATGATGACGGCATCTGCCTCCAGGGTCTCCCCTTCCGTGCGGACGGCCCAGCGGCCGGCGGCGGGTTCCACTTCCAGCGCCGGCGTCCGGTAACGGATTTCTCCCCCCAGCGAGGTGAACGTACGGGCCATGTTGCCGGCCATGCGGACAGAGCCCCCGGCCGGGTATCCGCTGTCTCCGGCCGAGAAAGTGCTGAGGGTATAAATCATGGAAAGGGCGTTGTTCCTGGGATCCACCACAGCTGCCAGGAGGTTACGTATCTGTTTGTTGGAGAAGCGTTTGGCATAGAACCGGGATGACTGGAGCATGAGCAGCGGCGTAAGGAGGACGGCCGGAAGCATGCGCACGTATTCCAGGATGGAGAAAGGGCGCGGATGCCGCACCTTGAGGCCGCGAAGGTCTGTGATGGGCTGATGGAAATGGCGGAAGCACCACAAGTGGAACTTGAGCGAGAGGAGCGCCAGCCTGTCCCGGAGGCCCTTGACAGGAAGCCCGTGCAGGTCCCGGTACAGCGGAATGCGGTCTTCCCCGTCCACAAGGGTATAGACCGGGTCCTTGAAAAAGACGGGATTGTTCTCCTGCAGGGCGCCGGTTTCCACCCACACGCTGTGAAGGGGAATGGTATCGATGGCCCCGATGAGCCAATGGATGCCCCCTTCGAAAGTATAGCCCTTCCGGCTCCAGCTGGTGGACAGCCCGCCCGGCGTGGCGGCCTTTTCCAGGATGAGGGTTTCCCAGCCGGAGCGCCGCGCATAGATGGCTGCCGTCAGTCCCGAGATGCCGGCGCCTATGACGATCAGCTTCATTTCAGACAATAGTAATTACCCAGGATAGCGGCGAACCATTCGGCCGGCAGGATGCGTTTGAGAAGCACCGACAGGCGCTGTTCAAAGGAGGATACCACATAGCCGTACCGCGGATGCTTCTTCCGGACAATCCGGCCTATCTTCCGGGCAAGCACCTCCGGCTTCAGCCCGCCGTTTTCGTCATGCTCCACCTTGCCCATGGCTTTCCGATAGGCAGGATAGGCCTGCAAAGCATCCTCCTGCTCCACTTTTTTCCGGCTGCCCGTGAAGCCTGTGGCAAAATCTCCGGGACGGATTACCACGACCTTGATGCCCTGGGACTGAGTTTCCAGGCGCAGCGCCTCGCAATAGCCTTCAATGGCGAACTTGCTGGCGGAATAGAAACCCTGGAAGGGCAGTCCCATGACGCCGCCGATAGAGCTGATGGCGATAATCCGGCCGCTCCCCTGCTTTCTCATATAAGGCAGTACAGCATCCACGCAATACACCAGGCCCATGAAATTGGTGTCCATCTGCTCGCGGATCTCTGCTTCCGCAGCGAATTCCAACGGACCGCCGATGCCCATGCCGGCATTGTTGACAAGGACATCGACCCGTCCTTCTTTCTCCACTATCTCAGCGACGCCCTTCTCTACGGACGCGCGGTCCCGTACATCCATCTTGAGTCGGTGGACGCCTTCCGGCAATTCCACCTCCCGGCGCACCGTGCCGTAGACGGTGTGTCCCTGGCGGGCAAGCAGCCCGGCCGTTTCCCGGCCGAAACCGGAAGATGCTCCGGTGATGAAGATGACCATACTTTGAATTTTCCTTAAATAAATTGATGATTAGTTACTTATTCCTATGACGCCTGGTTTTGCCGACGGACGGCCTCTGCATAGAAAGCCTGCCGCTGCTCCCGGGTGATGCGGTAGCGGACGAGCCGGGAATCTTCCTTGAGACCATCGTCCAGATTGCACACGAAAAGGTCGTCCACATCGGCGATATACAGCCGGTTGTAGCGGATGTCCTGGTATTTCTGCAGGGAAATGGTATAGTTCATGGCCTTGGCGGCCTCCGTCACGCCCAGGTTCTCCCGCGAAAAGACAAACAGCCCCATCTTGGCGAAATGGCCGTAGAAGCCGTTCCCGCACTTGGAGACCTTTCCCTGCAGGATGCGGCGCATGGGAAGGGCCATGTTCCAGTAGGAGAACTCCTTGAGGCCGATATACTTACCGCCTTGCAGGCCGAAGCCGTACCCGTTTTCCAGGATGAGGTCTATGTCGTGCAGGTCTTCCCCCGGGGTGATGCCGGCGACATCTTTGAGGAGCGCCATCTGCGCCGACTTGCTCTCTTCCATGGCCCGCGTGACCTCGATGCCCAGGGACTTGCCGTCCGTAGACTGCAGGTCCGGCCGGTCCAGGTTCACCAGACAGTCGAATTCGCTTCCCAGAAGGGCCGAAAGCGATATTTGCGCATACTGCTCAAAAAAACAGGTGCCGAATTTCCTGGATGCCATGCTTATTCCGTTTTTTCTTGATTCTTTGGAGACGGGCGGAAATGCCGGGAATCCCCCCATTTTCCATAGCCGATCACCAGCTCCGGAGCATGGGGGGAAGGGCCGTCCGAAAGGAGGGTTTTGCGGTCATAGAGGTTGTATTTGACCCGCTGCCCGTACGGGGTGATGTTGGGCATGAACACATTGGCGCCCGAAAGGAGGCCTTTTTCCCGGCCCTGCGGGTCCAGGACCTCGAGGGCCGTGGCGGCCGCTATGTTGATGTCCGGCATGAGGAGGCGCAGGAGAGCTATCATCTTGAGCCCCAGGGAAAAACGCCTTTCTGCGGAAGGATACGGGGCGCCCGACAGGGTAAGGGGCGTCTCCGGATGGGGGTTGTACGGCCCCATCCCCACCATGGACGTATCGAACTCCTTATAGAAAAGAAGGTCCGCCGCCATGTCTTCCGGCCTCTGGAAAGGAAGGCCGATCATGGCGCCCGTACCCGCCTGGTAGCCCACGTCCTTCAGATCCTGCAGCGCCCGGATGCGGCGGTCGTAGGAATGAAGGGAATCTGCCGGATGGATTTTCCGGTAAAGGTCCGGATTGCTGGATTCGATGCGGAGCAGGTAGCGGTGCGCCCCGGCGTGGAACCATTCCTCATAGACCTCCCGGGGCTGTTCTCCGAGGGAAAGGGTGATGCCGAGCGGCCGGTCCCCTTCCGCGGCGGGGCCCATTTCACGGATGGCCTTCACCAGGCGCGTCACCCGGCGGACAAAGGCAGCGTCCGAGCGCTCCCCGCCCTGGATGACCACGGAACCGAAACGGCGCCGCAATGCCGTCTCTGCCGCCGCAAGCACTTCATTGTCAGACAGTTCATAGCGCTGGCAGCGGATGCTCCGGCGAATGCCGCAGTAAAGGCAGTCCTTGACACAGATGTTGGATATTTCGATGAGCCCCCGGAGATAGACTTCGGGGCCGACAGTGGAGACCTTTACCCGGTAAGCCTCTTTACGGAGGGCCGCCTCAAAAGCGGGGTCCTCCGAGGCGATGGCCTCTGCCAGCCCTTTCCGGTCCAGTGTGAGTTCCGACAGAATCATGGGTCAAAGATAGTCATTTTCGGCGAGAAAAAGACGGCCGGGGCCCACCCTCTTTCGGACAATTTGTCAGTCCCGCGGCTGCGGACCGATATTTGATGCAGGAGGCGGCAAATTCAAACGTACGATATGGGCGCAGGAAAATGGATCGGCAGTTTGCTGGGATGGGTCACGATGGGGCCCATCGGGGCCTTGCTGGGCTTCTGGTTCGGCTCGGCGGTGGACGGCTACCTGGAACGGGCGAGGGAACTCTCCGGGGAAGGGCCGTCAAAGGCCACGCGCGGCAGAACCACCTACAGCGCATCCGAACAGCGGAACAGCTTCATGGTGAGTCTTCTGGTGCTCTCGGCGGCAGTCATCAAGGCCGACGGGAAAACCCTGCAGTCGGAACTGGACTATGTAAAGGACTTCATCCGGAAAAACTTCGGAGAGGCGGCGGTTCCCGAGGCTATGCGCATGCTCGATCAGCTGTGCCGCCAGGATGTGAACGTCTATTCCGTCGGGCAGCAGATCGGCCGGTACATGAACTATTCCCAGCGGCTGCAGCTGTTCCATTACCTCGTGCAGGTGGCCATGGCCGACGGCCAGTTCGACAAGAAGGAAAAAGGCGTGCTGGAGGTCATCGGCTCCACCATCGGCCTGGGCGGCGCAGACGTCCAGTCGGTGATTGCCATGTTCTACAAGGAGACCAGTTCGGCCTACACCGTGCTGGGAATCTCCCCTTCCGCCACGGACGACGAGGTCCGCGCGGCCTACCGGCGCATGGCCATGAAGAACCATCCCGACAAGGTGGCCACCCTGGGGCCGGATGTCCAGAAGGCGGCCGCAGAAAAATTCCGCCAGGTGCAGGAGGCCTACGAGGCCATCAAGAAGGAACGCGGCATCAGCTGACGGGCCGGCATGCGGCCTTCATTTCTGCGTTTTATTTGCTAACTTTGCCATCCGTAAGCGGGGCGGAAATCCCCCCGCCGTTGTATTTCTTAACGATTGACGGACATGGCTACGAGTAAACACAGTTTCAAGGAATGGGTGGCAACCACCCGCTATTGGTCTTTTCCGGTATCCACCATGCCGCTGGTGGTCACCTTCGCCTATCTTTTCGCCAAGGGTCTGGTGACGCACGACATGGCAGGCCAGCCCGCCGGCGCACTTCCGTGGGTCGTCCTGGTGCTGTCGCTCCTCGGCGTCGTGCTGCTCCATTCGGCCGGGAACCTCCTTAGCGACTGGTTCGACTACCGCTCCGGAGTGGACAACAAAGAGGCCTATGCCGTGCCGAACCTGGTATTCGGAAAGTTCCAGCCCAGGGAGTACCTGGTGCTCAGCATCGTCCTGTTTGTGCTGGGTTCCATCACCGGACTGGTCGTCTGGGCGCTGAGCGGAAATGGGATTCTCATCGTGGGCATCGTGGCCGTCCTCCTCACGGCCCTCTATTCCTTCCTCAAGTACCACGCGCTCGGAGATGCAGATATCTTCCTCATTTTCGGCGTCCTCACGGTCATCGGCCTTGCCTATGCCGTCACGGGCGCCTGGTGCTGGGATGCGCTGGTGCTGTCGGTTCCCATCGGCCTCATCACGGTTTCCGTGCTGCACGCCAATAATACGCTCGATATCCCTACGGACCGGGCGGCCGGCATCAAGACCTTTGCCATGGTCATAGGGGAAAAGCCTTCCGTGGCGCTCTACTGCTGTTATATGGTACTGCCGTTCCTCTGCGTCATCGCGTCGGTGGCGGCGGGGCTCCTCCCGTGGCCTTCCCTGCTGTGCCTCCTTGCCGGGTTCAAGGCCTACAGGAACTTCCGCCAGGCAGCCCGCTATAAGACGGAGGGGCGGGAAGCCATGAAGGCGCTGGATTTCCACTCTTCCCAGCTGCAGCTGCAGTTCTCGCTGCTGCTGGCCGCCGGCCTTTTCCTTTCCTACTGGCTATGATGACGGGCAGCGCTTCCCGCCGTCTTGCGGCAGCCGTCCTCACGGCGGCTGTCCTTTGGCTTGGCATGTTCAGTCCCTGGACCTCCGGCTGGTTCAATTTCTGGCTGGCGATGTCTTTTTCGGCCGTAGTCCTTACCTCCCTCGCGCTGGCCTTCACGCCGGACCGGAAGGCGCTCCTAAAGGTGGAAAAACCGCTCCTCCAGCTCCTTGCGGGCATTGCAATTGCCTTTTTGCTCTGGGGGGTCTTCTGGGTGGGAGACAAACTCTCTTCCCTCCTTTTCCATTTTGCCCGGCCGGAAGTGGACGCGGTGTATGCCATGAAGACCGGCCTGCCGTCCTGGGCCATCGCCCTCCTGCTGCTTTTTGTCATCGGACCTGCGGAAGAACTCTTCTGGCGGGGCTATGTGCAGCGCACCCTCTCCCGGCTCCTTCCCGGCCGGCACGCCGCCGACTGGGCCTTTGCGGCCACTGCGCTGGTGTATGCGCTGGTCCACATCTGGTCGTTCAATTTCATGCTGGTCATGGCCGCCCTGGTGGCCGGAGGGGTGTGGGGGCTCCTGTACCGGCTGAACCCCAGGGCCCTCCCTGCCCTCATTGTCAGCCATGCCCTCTGGGATGTGCTGGTATTCATCGTTTTCCCTATCTGACCTGTACGGCCCGTTTCCTTTTCCCGGATGCGGGCCGCCTTTTTACAGCAGGAAGAAAAGGGCCACGCCCGCCATGCTCACCGTTACGCCCAGCAGTTCGCGGGCTTTGATGCGCTGGTGATAGAGGAAGGCGTAGGGAATGAGGATGAAAACCGGGGTGAGGGCCATGAGCGTAGAGGCTATGCCCGCAGAAGTATAGCGGACGGCCATCAGGGAGAGCGAAACGCCGAGCACCGGGCCGAAGACCGTCATGATGAGGGCATAGCCCAGCCCCTTCCGGTCCCGGACGGCGGCTCTGAGTTCCGCCGTCTTTCTCTGGAGCCCCATGAGGCACAGGAAGCCTGCGGCGCCCACGATGGCCCGGATCTGGGTGGAAGCAAACGGAAGCAGCGCCTCCAGGCGGGCCGGCGCGTCCGGCGGGACGATGGAAGCATAATGCTCCATGCCCACCTTGCTGAGCACCAGGCCCACGCCTTGCCCGAGACCGGCCCCGAGCCCCAGCAGGACCCCTTTGAGCGGAAGCGTCAGGTGTACCTGCTTTCCCTCTCCCCTGCTCAGGATGGAGATGGCGATACCCGACAGAGTGACCGCCATGGCCAGCCCGGACTTCCAGGAAAGGGTTTCTCCCAGGATGGCCCAGCCCGCGATGGCCGCCATGGGCGGGGCCAGCGTCATGAAAAGCTGTCCGAAGCGCGCCCCGATGGAAAGGTAGCAGTTGAAAAGGCACCAGTCCCCGAACACATAGCCCACCAGGGCGGAGGCCGCCAGCCAGGCCCAGGCCTTGCCGTCTGCATAGACGGGATAGGGATATCCCACGCCCACCCACAGGATGAGCGCCAGGAAGAAGACGGCCATCACCAGGCGGAGCACATTGGCCGACAGCGAGCCCAGCCGGTGGCTGGCTTTGTCGGCAAACAAAGCGGTCACCGTCCAGGAAATGGCCACTACCAGCGCGATGATTTCCCCAAGATGCGGCATAACGCTGCAAAGGTACGATTCTTTTTCCGTTTCCCCGCGCCCGGCGGCGGCTTTTACAGGCGGATGTGTTCTTTCCGCATGACCGGGCTCAGCAGATGGCCGGGAATGACGGACTTGACGGCGCGGAGCACCACGTTCAGCAGGGCCTCGTGGATATACTCTTTCCGGATGACCAGGGAGATGGTGCGATTGAGTTCGGGCTCCACGATGCGCCTCAGATGGTCCTGATGACTGTAGAGGATATGCCCCACATGGGTTTCCGGAACCACGGTCACGCCTCCGTTCTCATTGACAATCTGGATGAGGGTCCCAATCCTCCCTCCCTCGAAATAATGCTCATATTCCACCTCTCCGGCCAGGGGGATGCTGTCCGGCTCCCACAGCCGCACCCCATCCTTCATGATCCAGATGGAGCGGCCGAGCAGGCTCTCCGCCGGAATGCGCTCCTTGGCATAGAGCGGGTCCGACTCGGAAACATAGGCCAGGAAATGTTCTGTCCAGAGGGGAATTTCCAGAAAGTCCGGATCCTGCACAGGGGCCGACAGGATGCCCATGTCTATCTCCGTTTTCCGCAGCCGGTCCAGGATGGTGTCGGTGAGCATTTCCTGGGTCTGCAGGCTCACGGCCGGGTGGTTGGTCCCGATATATTTGAAAAGGCCCGGCACAAGGATGGGGGCAACTGTGGAAATGAGCGCTATCTTGAGCGGTCCGGACAGGAGGTTCTTTTCGGTCCGGGTCATTTCTGCCAGCTGGTCTGCGTGATAGAGGATGACACGGGCTTTGTCTATAACCTGCCGGCCGATACCGGTAGGGGTGACCGGATGGGAGCCCCGGTCGAAGAGGATGACGTCCAGTTCCTCTTCCAGTTTTTTGACCATGAGGCTCAGCGTGGACTGGGTGAGCCCGCAGGCCTCGGCCGCTTTCCCGAAGTGCCGGTATTCGTCAATGGCGACGATGTATCTGAATTGCTGCAGGGTCATTGGGTTGGCTCAATTGATTTTTTCAATGCAAAGATAAACATTTTTAGCTTGATAAATGCTATGCAGCGCCATAACTTTGCAGGCGTCAAAGGAATAGGTATCGATGAAAGCGACCGTCATAACCTGGTATCTGGGCATCGCCTTAATGCTGCTGAGCGCATTAATGGCGGTGTCTGGCCTCATCGCCTGCCTGATTCCGGAGGACACCAGCCGCACTCCCCTGCTGCTGTCGGCGCTCCTGACAGGCGCCACCGGCCTCTTTCCCCTCATCTTCGTCCGTCCCGGGAAACACAGGCTCAATTTCCGGGAAAGCAACTTTGTGGTGGTGGCCGCCTGGCTCGTGGCCTGCCTGTTCGGCATGATGCCCTATCTGTTCTATGGAGGGGTCTTCACTTTTGTCAACGCCCTCTTTGAAAGCGTTTCCGGCTTCACCACCACCGGGGCCTCCATCCTCACCGACATCGAAGCCCTGCCCGCGGGACTCCTGTTCTGGCGCACAGCCACCGCCTGGGTGGGCGGGGTGGGCATCGTCACCCTGGTTTCCCGCCTCATGGCGGACCGTTCGGCCCAGTCCACCCTCTCCGGGGCCGAAATCTCCTCCATCGCCCGGCAGGACCAGCCGGGAAAGCGGAGCAACCTTTTCGCCAACCGGATGCTCATCATCTATGTAGCCCTCACGCTGCTCTGCACCCTGGCCCTGAAGCTCACCGGACTCCCCTGGTTCGACGCGGTGACCACCGCCATGTCGGCCTGCAGCACCTGCGGTTTCTGCACGCGGAACGAGAGCATCGCCTCTTTCCAGAATCCGGCGGCCGAAATGGTCCTCACCGTCACCATGCTGCTGGCGGGCATCAACTTCGGCCTCGTTTTCCTCACTTTTGTCCGGGGCAGCCGGCGGAATGTGTTCAAGTCGGAAATAGCCCGGGCCTTCCTCATCCTCACCGGCCTGGCGGTGGTCCTGGTCACCGCAGACCTGCGGCGCAGGGAGGCTACACATCGCTGACCCGTGCCCTGCAGGACGCCGCCTTCCAGGTGGCCTCCATCGCCACCACCACCGGATTCGCCACCCGGGACACCACGCAGTGGCCCTACCTGTCCATGGGGATCCTGCTGGTCTGCTCGCTCATCTGCGGATGCAGCGGCTCCACCTCCGGCGGCATGAAGATGGACCGCATGGTGCTGGCCCTGAAGGGGGTCCTTCTGAAAGTGAAGCAGTACACCCACCCCAGCACCGTTTACACCATCCGGGTGGACGGACGCCTCAGGAGCGAAGAACAGGTGGGCGATGCGTTCGGCTTCATCTTCTGCTACCTGGGCGTCATGATGGCCTGCTGCCTGGTGAACCTCGCCGGCGGCCTCGACTTCACCACCGGCCTTACCGCCTCCATCGCCTGCATCGGCAATGTGGGACCGGGATTCGGCGACGTGGGCTCCATGGCCAACTTCTCCGACATTCCCGTCGTCATCAAATGCACCGGCATGCTGGAAATGCTGGTGGGACGTCTGGAAATCTTCCCGGTCCTGTATCTTTTCCGCGGATTCCGGGAGTAGTGTTTTTTCCGTATCTTTGCAGCATGAAAAGAATACTGCAAGTAATGGCCGTGCTCCTCGCGGCCCTTGGCTGCCGGCAGCAGGCGGCGGACGGCCTCCGCAGCGGAGACCTTGTCTTTGTGGGACTTCCGGCGGGCTACGATGCGGAAAGCGGCACCATGGATGCCGCCATCGCCGACGCTACCGGGAAGGAGGCAGCCCTCAACCTCATCCATGTGGCCATTGCCGAAGTCCGCGCAGACAGCGTCTGGATCATTGACGCCACCATCGCCCGCGGGGTGGACCGCCATCCGCTGGACACTTTCCTGAAAGATTTCACGCTCCGCACCGGCGCTTATCCGGAATTCCTGGTCAGGCGGGTGAAGGATGTGGATGCCGATGCCGCCGTGAAGCGGGCAAAGAGCTTTTGCGGCAGGGCCTACGATATGCGCTTCCTGCCCGGCAACGAAGAGCTGTACTGCTCGGAACTGGTGCAGCTGTGCTACCTGGACGGCTCCGGCGCACAGGTCTTTTCCAGCGAACCCATGAACTGGCTGGCGCCGGACGGCACCATGCCGCCTTACTGGGAATGGCTGTTCGGCCAGCTGGGCATGGAGGTGCCGCAGGGCCTTCCCGGCACCAATCCCCGGAGGATGGCGGAATCGGAACGGCTCATGGACGTGCCCGTCCGCCTGGTCCCGTAGTCCTACCGGCAGAGAAGTTCCATGGAAGTATACTGGGGCGACATGCCCAGGGACTCATAGAACGCGCGGGCGACGGGATTGCATTCCCAGACATGGAGGGTGATGTTGTGGCAGCCAGCTTCCCTGGCGAACTGTTTCACATGCTCGAAAAGGGCGGTTCCCACATGGCGGCCGCGGGCCTTTTCGTCCACGCAGATATCGTCTACATAGAGCGTGGTGAGCTCCCGGAGGCTGCCGCTTCCCTGGCGCTGGAGGGCACAGAAAGCATAGCCAAGCACAGAACCATCTGATTCATAGACAAATACAGGCGTAGAGGGCTGCTCGAAAATGGCCAGCAGCTCCTCGTCCGTATACTTTTTCCCCACCTCGTTGAAAAGGTCCGGACGGCCGTTGTGGTGGACGGTGAGCACCTGCTGGAGGAGCCGGTTCACCGTGGGGAGGTCCTGCGGCCCCGCTTTTCTGATAAGGTCTTTCATGGCAGCAAAGATAAGGCATTTTTTACGAAGTAAATGCTTTTTTTTGTAACTTTGCAGGATATACGGAACCATCCCTTTTGGAAAGATAAGAAAGACGATATGAAACACCAACTCATCCTCACAGCAGCCCTTCTTCTGGCGGCCGTATCCTGCAAGGAATCCGCCAAGTCTCCCTTCGAACGGAAAGTGGCCGACTATGCCGTGGTCACCATCGAGACGCCGGACCTCAGCGGCATCACCGACAACGGAAAAGAAGTGCTGAACCTCTACCGCTTCGCGGCAGACGAGATTGACGCCATTTACTGGGAGCAGTATTTCGGGGACAAGGCCGAACTCCTGAACGGCCTGGAAGACCCTTCCCAGAAGCTCTTTGCAGAAATCAACTACGGTCCCTGGGACCGCATGAACGGCCAGTCCTTCGTGGAGGGCTATGCCAACCGGCTCCCGGGCGTGGGCTTCTATCCGGCCGACATGACGCTGGAGGAGTTCGAAGCCTTCGACAATCCCGACAAGAACAGCCCCTACACTCTTATCCGCCGCGCCGACGACGGGACCCTGGCTACCGTCTGGTATCATGACGCTTACAAGGAGCATCTTGCCAAAGTGGCGAATTACCTCACCGCCGCCGCCGACATCACCATCAAGCCCAGCGTGAAGAAATACCTGCTGGCCAAGGCGGAAGCCCTCCAGACCGACAAATACTACGAAAGCGGCCTGGCCTGGCTGGACATGGACGACAGCAAGATGGACCTGGTGATCGGCCCCAACGAGGCGGCTGACGACCAGCTTCTTGGCCTCAAGCGCTCGTACGAGGCCTTCGTGCTCCTGAAAAACCAGCAGCACACCGACGAACTCATGCAGTACGCTTCCCGCGTGGCCGAGTTCCAGGAAGACCTCCCGGGAGACCCCGCCTACAAGGCTTTCCAGCCCGGCGCCGGCTCCAATATCTTCTCCTGCGACGCCCTTTATTATGCCGGCAAGGCCAATGCCGGGGTCAAGGTCATCGCCCTCAACCTTCCCTTCGACACAGACGTCCAGCGGGACCGCGGCACCCGCACCATCCTGCTGGAAAACATCATCAAAGCCAAATACAACTACATCATCCAGCCCACCGGCCAGGTCCTCCTGGAAGAGGACGACGCCGCCCACCTGTCCCCGGACGCCTTCTTCTGGAACATCGCCTTCCGTGAAGTGGCCCACGGCCTGGGGGTCAAGGAAACGGTGAACGGCCTGGGCAGCGTAGATGATGCCCTGGGCGGCTACAGCGTCGTTTTTGAGGAGATGAAATCCATCGCCGCCGGCATCCTCATGGAATGCCACCTGCAGGAGCATTTCGACATCCGGCACATCTTCACCAAGGAAGATGCCCTGGCCACCTTCTTCGCCTCCCTGGTGCGGGCCGAACGCTTCGGGGAAGGTTCCGCCCTGGGCCGCTCCTACACCATCCTGTACAACTATCTGGAAGAGGCGGGCGCTTTCTGGCGCAAGGAATCCGGCAAATATGACCTGGACTATGCCAAGATGGAAGAAGCCCTCTCCCGGTTCACCGAGCTGGTGCTGAAGACCCAGGCCACCGGAGACCAGGCGTTTGCCAAGTCCTTCGAGGAAAAATATGCCAAGCAGGGCGCCTCCTTCGAGGCGGACCTCACCAACCTGGGCCTGGAGAAGATTCCGGCCGACATCCGCTTCAACTTCCCCGCCAAATAAGCCCTTCCCATGAAACGCCTGCCGCTCCTTTTCGTCGTCCTCGCCGGCATGCTGGTGGCTGCCTGCTGCCGTCCTTCCAAGGCGGAACGGGACTTCGAGGCGCACTTTGTGAACCTCACGGACGCCGTTCCGGATGCCATCCTGGAAATCCGCTACTTCTCCACCTATAACTTTGTGGGTACGCGCATCGACGGATACCTGGAGCCCACCGCCCTCCTCTCCAGGGAAGCGGCGGCGGCCCTTCGCGCCGTCAGCGACGAACTGGTGACGCGGGGCTATCGGCTCAAGATTTACGATGCGTACCGGCCCCAGTGCGCGGTAGACCATTTCGTCCGCTGGGCGGCGGATGTCCCGGACACCCTCATGCGGGCCTATTTCTATCCGGACCTTGACAAGAGCGTCCTCTTCGACGAGGAGTATATCATGGCCAAAAGCGGCCATACACGCGGCTCCACGGTAGATTTGACCCTCTTTGACATGGCCACGGAAAAAGAGGTGGACATGGGCGGCACCTTCGACTGGTTCGGCCCGGAAAGCCATCCGGATTTCTGCGGCAACCCGGAGACGGGAGAGTATACCGGAGACGCTTCCAGCAGCCCTGCAGGCCGCAGCATCACAGCCGAACAGTTTGCCAACCGCATGCTCCTGAGGGATGTCATGCTCCGCCACGGGTTCAAGCCGCTGGACACCGAATGGTGGCACTTCACCCTTCGGGAAGAGCCCTATACAGACACTTATTTCAACTATCCGGTCCGCCAGATAAAGACCTGCCGTCAGGCGGAAGACCATTAACCCAAACTGAACATGTATAACCCTTCATCCACGCATGCCGAGGAGTTTATCGACAACGAAGAAATACTGGAGAGCCTGAAAGAGGCGGAGCGGGAAAGCAAGAACCCCGCACGCGTTATGGAAATCCTGGAAAAGGCCGCCCTCTTCAAAGGCCTCACCCACCGGGAAGCCGCCATCCTCATGGAATGCGACGATCCGGCGCTGGAAGAGAAGATTTTCCATCTGGCCGAGGACATCAAGCACCAGTTCTACGGCAACCGCATCGTGCTTTTTGCGCCGCTCTATCTCTCGAACTACTGCGTGAACGGCTGCGTATACTGCCCCTACCATGCCAAGAACCGCACCATTCCCCGCAAGAAGCTCTCGCAGGAAGAGATTGCCGAAGAGGTGCGGGCGCTCATCCGCATCGGCCACAAGCGCCTGGCGGTAGAGGCGGGGGAAGACCCGGTGCACAATCCCCTGGATTATATCCTGGAGTCCATCCGCACCATCTATTCCGTCAGGGAAGGCGGCAATTCCATCCGCCGGGTGAACGTGAATATCGCCGCCACAGACGTGGAAAGCTATCGGAAACTCAAGGCGGCGGGTATAGGCACCTACATCCTCTTCCAGGAGACCTACAACAAAGAGCAGTATGAAAAACTGCATCCCACGGGCCCTAAGAGCAATTACTGCTGGCATACGGAGGCCATGGACCGCGCCCAGGAAGGCGGTTGTGACGATGTGGGAATCGGCGTCCTCTTTGGCCTGGCCGGCTACAAATACGAGCTGGTGGGCCTCCTCATGCATGCCGAACACCTGGAAGCCCGCTTCGGCGTGGGGCCGCACACCATCTCGGTTCCCCGCATCTGCCCGGCGGACGACGTTTCCGTGGAAGATTTCAAGGACGCCCTGCCGGACGGGATTTTCCGGAAACTGGTGGCGGTGCTGCGCGTCGCAGTCCCCTACACCGGCATGATTGTCTCCACGCGGGAATCGGCCCGCATGCGGGAACAGCTCCTGCACTGCGGCATCTCGCAGATCAGCGGCGGCTCCCGCACCAGCGTGGGCGGCTACACCAGCGTGGAACGGCACGACGAGACGGCCCAGTTCGACGTATCTGACACGCGGCCGCTGGACGAAGTGGTGCGCTGGCTGCTGGAAAACCACCACATCCCCAGTTTCTGCACCGCCTGCTACCGCGAAGGCCGCACCGGAGACCGTTTCATGAGCCTGTGCAAGAGCGGGAAAATCAGCCTCTGCTGCACGCCCAACGCCCTTATGACCCTCAAGGAATACTTAATGGATTACGCTTCCCCCGCCACCCGTGCGGCAGGAGAAGCGCTCATTGAGAAATCCTTGTACGACATTCCGCTGGAACGCACCCGGGAGATTACCCGGGAGCGCCTCCGCTCCATCGAACAGGGAGAAAGGGACTTCCGGTTCTAGTCCTCGCTCTTTTCGAACAGCATTTCCGTATTGTCCCAGTACGGCCCGCCACTAAGCTTTCCGTCTTTGTAGAGGAACACTTTGGTGCTGCCGTCTTCCAGGGTCACGGTGACTTGGCCGCGACGGTACGTCCAGGTGCCCTTGGTCACGTTTTCCGAACTCCGGGCGGGGAACGTGTCGATGGTGCCGTCCGGATTCACATACATGGCCGGATGGGCCGGCGTGTACCAGGACATGGTGTAGGTGCATTCCTTGGCCGAGGTGAACGCAAGGGTGTAGGTTTCTGTGGACGTACCCACATCGGCCACGAACATCTCTTTTACGCAGACCCAGCGGGTGTTTTTGAGGACAGGTTTCTTGGCATCCATAGAAGCGCAGGAGGTAAAGAAAAGGGCGATGGCTCCCAAAAAGGAGGCCAGCCGGGTAAAACGGTTTTTCATTTTTGGTATCCTTTTCGGTAAAGGTAATACTTTTTTCTGAGAATGGAACACTTACGGGAGGACAATCCGGCCAAGGATGCCCTGGAGCAGGGCGATGGCCATGCCGTAATTGGTGATGGGGACGCCGGCGAGACGGGCCTTCCGGATGCGGGAACGGACGAGCGTGGCCGTGGCTACGCAGGCGCCGCAGTGGATGACAAGCGCATAGGGCGAAAGGTCTTCCGGGAAGTCGTTGCCGGCGGCCACCTCCACTTGCAGGCTTTCCCCCACCCGCTTCCGGAGCAGCGCGGGAATCTTCACCCGGCCGATGTCTTCCGTATCGGGAACGTGCGTACAGGCTTCGGCAATGAGGACCCGGTCCCCCGCTTTCAGTTTCCCGATGGCCCGGGCGCCTGAAAGGAAGGCCTCCGCATCTCCTTTCGCGGCCGCCAGAAGGACGGAGAACGAGGTGAGCGGCCAGTCTCCCGGGATGCTTTCATTCACCTGCCGGAACACCTGGGAATCCGTGATGACAAGGGCCGGAGCTGCTTTGAGGCCGGCCATGGCGGCCGGCAGGCTCTCCGGGGTGCAGCAATGGGGGACGCAGCCGCGGTCCAGCAGTTCCCTAAGCACCTGCACCTGCGGCAGGATGAGGCGTCCCTTAGGGGCTTCACTGTCCTGAGGCATGACAAGGAGCACCGTATCGCCAGCCTTTACCAGCCTGCCGGTCAAGTACTTATGTTCCTCTTGAGGCAGCGCTTCCCTCATGCGGCGAAGCAGTTCCTCCACCGGAACGGCCCTTTCCGCCAGCACCACCGGCACGCCCGCCTTCCGGAGCAGGGATTCCCACTTGGCATCGGCAGGATGACCGCTTTTAAGGAGGACGGCTACATCCGTGCTGTCCAGGACGGCGCGCGTCAGGCGCTCGCGCTCCGCCCCCAGTTCACCGCCGTCTCCATAGCCCGCGGTGTCCACCAGTACGCAGGGCCCTATGCCCGGCAGTTCCAGGCGTTTACGCACCGGGTCCGTGGTGGTGCCGGGAAGGGCGCTCACCAGCGAAACCTGCTGGCCCGCAAGGGTATTCACCAGCGTGGACTTACCGCTGTTGGCGGCGCCGAAAAAGGCAATCTGACAAGGTTCCATCATGGTTTACAAGGCCGGGATAAAAAACGGGACCAGGTCCAGACGCGGGCTGGACCTGGTCCACGGAATAAGGAGCTGCCTTAGTCGGCAAATTCGGTCACAATCTTCTTGATGTCCGAAGGGTTGAGCCGGCCGTACACCTTTTCACCGATGGTGGCCACCGGGGCCAGGCCGCAGGCGCCTACGCAGCGCAGGCAGTCCAGCGAGAACTTACCGTCCGGGGTGGTCTCGCCCACCTCGATGCCCAGCACGCGCTTGAATTCCTCCAGCACTTTGTCCGAGCCACGCACGTAGCATGCCGTTCCCAGGCACACCGATACCGGATACTTGCCCTTGGGCACCATGGAGAAGAAGGAGTAGAACGTGACCACGCCGTAGACCTTCTGGGCCGGGACGCCCAGGCAGCGGGCAATGACGCGCTGCACCTGTTCCGGCAGGTAACCCAGGGTATTCTGGGTTTCGTGCAGGATGGAAATCAGTTCTCCGGGGTCGTTATGGAATTTCTGGCAAATCTCCTCCACCTGGCGGAGGGCTTCGCAGGATACTTTTATCTCACTCATGGCTACTTGATGCTTTTGTCGAAATAATGGGTGTGCAGGAGGTGATGGGCACGGTCGCTCATGGGCTCGCCCAGGAACTCCTTGTAAAGTTTCTGGATGTCCGGGTTCTCATGGCTCTTGCGGATGGGCTTGCCGGCGTCCTCTGCATAAATGGCCTTGGCGCGGGCCTTGATGACCTCCACGTTTCCATGGTGATAGGGCTGACCGCCGCCGTTGATGCATCCGCCGGGACAGGCCATCACTTCCACCACATGGTAGTCCAGCTCCCCGGCGCGGAGCTTGTTCATGAGGTAGCGGGCGTTGCCCAGGGTATGGGCCACGCAGACCTTGAGCGGGAAGCCGGCCAGGTCGATGGTGGCTTCCTTGATGCCCTCCAGGCCGCGGACCTCCTGGAAATCAATCCTGGGAAGGGTCTTGCCGGTATACACTTCGTAAACCGTACGGAGAGCGGCTTCCATGACACCGCCGGTGGCGCCGAAGATGGCGGCCGCACCGGAGCTTTCTCCCAGCGGCTTGTCAAAGTCGGAATCTTCCAGGGAACGGAAGTCTATGTTGGAGCGCTTGATCAGGCGCGCCAGCTCCCGGGTGGAGATGCTGTAGTCTACGTCCGGATTGCCGTCCACCTTGAATTCGTCGCGTTCGCACTCGAATTTCTTGGCCAGGCAGGGCATGATGGAGACCACCACCAGTTTCTCCCGCGGGATGCCCATCTTCTGGGCCCAGTAGGACTTGGCGATGGCGCCGAACATCTGCGCCGGAGACTTGGCCGACGAAGGATACTCCTTGAGATCCGGGAACTGGTGCTCGAAGAAGTTCACCCAGGCCGGGCAGCAGGAAGTCATGATGGGAATCTTGACGTCCTTGTCCCCGCCGAGGTAGGCCTTGAGGCGGTGCAGGATTTCCGCGCCTTCCTCCATGATGGTGAGGTCTGCGGCAAAGTCCGTGTCGAACACATAGTCGAAGCCGAGGCGGCGGAGCGAAGTGGCCAGCTTGCCCGTGACGATGGTGCCGGGCTCGTAGCCGAATTCCTCTCCCAGGGCCACGCGGACGGCCGGAGCGGGCTGGGCCACCACAATCTTGTCCGGATTGCAGAGGTCGTCCAGGAGGCGGTCCGTATTGTCGCGCTCGGTGAGGGCGCCGGTGGGGCACACGGCCACGCACTGGCCGCAGTAGGTGCAGTCCGTTTCGCTGAACATACGGTCGAAGGTGGGGGCGATGGTGGCCTCGAAACCGCGGCGCACGGCACCCAGCACGCCCACGGTCTGGACACTGTTGCACATGCTCTCGCAGCGGCGGCAGAGGATGCACTTGTCCATGTTGCGGGTGATGGCGAGGGTCTGCTCATGCTTGCGCTCCGACTGTTCCCCCTTGTAGGTCATTTCCCGGATGTTGAAGCGGGTGACCAGTTTCTGGAGTTCGCAGTGGTTGCACTTGGGGCAGGTGAGACAGTCATTGGGGTGGTCCGAAAGGATGAGCTCCGCCACGGTCTTTCGGGCGCGCACCACGCGGGCGGAATTGGTGAGGACCACCATTCCTTCCGTCACGAGCGTGGCGCAGGAAGGGGCCAGGTTGCGCCGGCCCTGGATCTCCACCACACAGATGCGGCACGATGCCGGGGCGTTCTTGACGCAGGTGCCCTTGAGGTCGATGTGGCACAGGGCGGGAATGTCAATCCCCACGGAAGCGGCCGCATCCAGCACGGTAGTTCCCTTGGGAACGCTTACAGGGCGGTTGTCTATAGTCAGGTTGATCAGATTTTCCATAGGGCTGCTAGATTACTTTGATGGCTCCGAACTTACAGCGGCTGAGGCACATGCCGCAGCGGATGCACTTTTCGGGATTAATGACGAAGGGTTTGCGGACTTCTCCGGCGATGGCTTCCGCAGGGCAGCCGCGGGCGCAGGCCGAGCAGCCTTTACAGAGCACAGGGTCGATACTGTAAGTGAGCAGCGCCTTGCACTTGTGGGCGCGGCAGACGTGGTCCTTCACGTGCTCTTCGTATTCGTCCCGGAAATTGGACAGGGTGGACAGGACCGGGTTCGGGGAAGTCTGGCCCAGGCCGCAGAGGGCCGTGTCCTTGATGACTTTGGCCAGGTTCTCCAGCTTGTCCAGGTCTTCGAGGGTGCCGCGTCCCTGGGTAATCTTGTCCAGGATTTCCAGCATGCGCTTGTTGCCGATCCGGCAGGGCGTGCACTTTCCGCAGGATTCGCCCACGGTGAACTCCAGGAAGAACTTGGCTACGGACACCATGCAGTCGTCTTCGTCCATCACGATCCTGCCGCCGGAACCCATCATGGAGCCGGACGCAGCGAGGCTTTCATAGTCGATGGGAATATCCAGGCGCCCTTCCGTGCGGCAGCCGCCCGAAGGACCCCCCGTCTGCCCCGCCTCGCCCTCCCCCCCGCC
>JAEEGL016533433.1_pt1 | contig 26449 bp, 50 predicted proteins | sample 9134231 | NCBI WGS metagenome assembly JAEEGL01 (sample SAMN16246548, study PRJNA631951) | gut metagenome | biome: gut microbiome; feature: rumen; material: fiber-attached | host: Bos | place: Iran: Karaj | collected 2018-10
ATTTCTTTCGGCATGCCGTTGCTCTATGTCGATGCAGAGCGCGGACTCGTCAAGTGTACCCTCTATGGTACCCTTCACCTCCCTAAGTCAGTTGCCAAGTCCATCGAATTCCCTGAGGACCTTAAGATTTCTGCAAGGAGCACCGCCTTATGTAGGAAAGGTGACACGTTCTCAGAAACAAAAGGTATCAAGATTGCCATTGCTAAGGCTGAGTCCAACGCCTATAGAAATGCATCAGAGCGACTCGTTCGCGCTTGGAAGCGTGGTAACGACATTCTTGTCTCCTACCTGCTAGATGAAAATACACCAACCCTCAACTCACTCGTGAACACCTTTGTCCAGAAGGCGAACGGTTGTGTAAAGCACAACGAGAGGTACATCAAGGAAATCGGAGGCTAGTATGAACTTTAAAAGTCTTGAGGATAAGTGTTTATATTACAGGGGTTTGACTGATTATCGACTTCAGCCAAACTCCAATGTAATAGCCATGGTTGATGGTCGCTCTTTCTCAAAGTTAATCAAGAAAAAATACAAGCTTCCTTTCGATTCCACATTCATTTCGATGATGAATGAAACGGCAAAGTATGTTTGTGAAAACGTACAGGGATGCAAGCTTGCGTATGTTCAGAGCGATGAAATATCATTCCTTATTACAGACTACGATGCTATAGAATCCGATTCGTTCTTTGGCTTCCGTCTGTGTAAGATGCAGAGCATTATAGCCTCACTCGCTACAGCCAAGTTCAACCAGCTTTGCATGGCAAATGATGTGTGGGAAAATTCATACGACCGTTTGGGGCTGGATACAGAGGACACACTTTATAATGTTTCTGATGTACTTAACTTTATATCAGAGCATCCACTCGTGCAGTTTGACTGTAAGGTCTGGACAGTTCCATCATCAAATGACGCTTTTGCTTGGTTCCTATACAGGCAGAATGACTGTATACGAAACTCAAAGCAACAAGCAGCGCAGACGTACCTTCCACACAAAACACTTGTCGGTAAAAACACAGACGAGCAATTGAAGCTGCTATACGATGAAAAAGGCATTGACTGGAACTATGCTTTCAACGATGGTGAAAAGTATGGCAGGTTTGTCTATCAATCACCAAAACACATGAGTAAGGAGATTAATGGCAAAGTAATCGAATTCGATAGGAAAACATGGGATGCGCATGATGCGTTCGTACTTGCCGAGGACGGAGGACGTAACCGGTTTTATAACCTGGTTCCTGTGTTAAACACCAAAATTGAAGAAGTTTATCTATAGTCTATGTACTTCGCAGGGGAATATTCAAAGTTCAATGAGGGTGAGCAGGTGTACTATAAGGCTCCTGACTCTACCCTCTATGAACCATCCACTATTGTCAATATCGGAATACTCGGTAGTAAACTATCAGAGCATACATTCTTATATGAAATAGTTTTATCACATTCTGGTAAAACAGTAAAAGTCACTGAGGGAGCCCTATCAAAGGACGCCGGTGGAAATCATAATAAGACACTCCATCTGACGCTACAACATAAGTGGTTTGACCTTATTAAATCCGGAAAGAAACGTGAGGAATATAGGGAACTGAAGCCACACTGGTTTAGAAAATTCTGTTACCACGAATACCTTGAAGGTGACGAATTGAGTTTGCTATGCCAGTACTTGCGTGGCGGATATAGCGAATACCCCGTTGATTTAAATTACATCAACCTTGGCTTAACAGGCACAAGAATTGACTCCAATGGAATACCAATCAATGACCTGAGCTCAGTGTTCAAGTTTGGTTTGAATATATGTGAGTATCAGACAGTCGTTTTCCATAGAGGATATACAAAAGAAACCCTGGAGTTCAAGATTGACAGCATCACCATCGGAAAAGGAAATTCTGATTTAGGGGCACCAAATGAGAACGTGTTCATCATCAAATTCAGTGACAGCAATGATTTATAAAGAATTATGTGCTAAGCAGGTACCGGCATCCTTGATTAAGAAACTACGGGTCTGTGGATATACCTCGAAGGACCCAAACCTTGGGGAAATGCTCGACTGGCTTGACAATAGGTATCAAATTTTGATTAATCTGAAACTTGCTGACAAGGAAAGTGAAACGTGGCTTGCCAGGATTGAGTCTGATAATCCAAAACTGAAAGGATTCAAGTTCGAATACAACCCAAAACCATTACCCTATCTTGCTGCCATATTTGAAGCACTTGAAAAGATTGATGTGCTTCACCAGCTTATTGACTTGGATGACTATGACCAAGTAGATATATCAAAATGAAAGCTACGGTACCCCCGTGGCTTTAATAGTGCAGAAAAGATAATTAAGGGGTGTACAAGTAGCTTATCTGAACAGCTTATCAAGTATTATGTCTGGACTGTTTTGGTCAAGTTGGACAACCAACTCTTTCGGGGCGACATCAGTGAATATTGTCACAGGCTTTACATCAGCATCACAATTTCTGAAACTATTAGCAAAACACTCCGTCATAAAGTTGTTAATCCTGTTCTCAAGAATATGTCCGCTATTTAACAATAACATTGGGGCACACTCCACCTTCAAATCAGAAAATGGTATAGTCTTACGCGCCCACATGTTCGGTTCATCAACCGACATTTCGTACTTCTCGTAGTTCTCTGGTGTTATATCAATTGAAAACATGAGAATGTAGTCGTTATAAAACGGTTTACCCACGAAAAACCATGTCACATTTCCAACTTCACCGTTGTCACTCGGAACAAGACCTTTGTGGTAAATACTACGAGCCGCGTCTATGGCATTGGAGGCATACTTACCACCAACGACATGATACGCCCTCTTCCCAAAGAAAGACGGTATCTGGTTCTGTTCCTTCCAATAGTCAAACTGACTCTCCGTTATGATAACCTTACGCGACATTACGCTATAAATATCCGTAATAAATCTTTTTCATGTTTGTTTTTCTAAAAATATCTTGTATCTTTGTTAATAACTAAAAGAAAATTTTATGAGCAACTTGTTTACCCCTGTTATTGATTACATTAAACTTAACAACATTAAGCTTGACAAGCCAATCGTCTTTTTTGACTTGGAAACTACTGGCGTTGATGTAATGAAGGACCGTGTTATTGAAATCGACGCCGTTCGCATTAACCCAGACTATACGACCGATGAATTCTACTCAAAGGTCAACCCTGAGTGCCACATCCCGGATGATGCATCAAACGTGAATAGCATTTGCGATGATGATGTCGCCAATTCTCCAAAATTCAAAGAAATTGTTGACGAGCTTGACACCTTCTTTGGAAACGGAAAGAATCGTTATGACCTCGGAGGGTACAACATCACAAAGTTCGATGTGCCATTAATGGTTGAGGAGTTCCGCCGTTGCGGTAAAAGCTTCCGTTATGGGGGCAGAAGGATTATAGACCCGTACACAATCCTTGTGAAAGCCGAGCCAAGAGACCTCAGGCACGTGTTCGAAGCGTTCACTGACACTCCGCTTAAAAACGCACATAGCGCACACTCTGACACCGCAGCATCAGCTGCAATCGCATTCCGCCAAATGATAAAATATGGGGTAAGCACAATGGATGACCTATCTGGCTATGTCACTAACGGAATGGTTGATATCTCCGGATTCTTTAAGCGTGATGCCAACGGTACTATCGTTTTCTCCAAGGGAAAATACGCCGGAAAGCCTGTAAAGCCTCTGTATGAATCCGGTGTTGATGCAAACTACTTCAAGTACATCAACGAGAAGTGTTCAAGTGACATCAATAACCACCTTGGTCTGATAATCAGCGGAAAGGAAGTATAGTCCACAACGGAAAATGAGAAGGTACAATTTTGGGGAAGAGCATATAGACATGGACGATGAGGATTTTAACGCTATAGACGTATTTTCCTCCTCACTACCATCAAACTTTTTTGAATATCACAATAACCCAGAAAAGTTTTGTACGTATGCTTGTCAACTAAATAATTTAGCCGTAGATTGTGCTGATGAATATCCTAAGTATATCAGTAAAGTTAACACGTTCGTTGACTTCATCTATGTCTTAATGCTTGTCACGCAAATCTTCCCTAATGAAAACATAATAGACCTAAAGTTACTGTTCGATTATTGGATTGATTTCCTGAACGAAAGCGCAGACGCAATCGATAAGGTTGACACCTCAAAGAAAAATCCGGGAGCAATGTTCGCTGACTACTTCTACAATAAAATTGAAAAGATACTACAAAATGAACAAGAAAACGCTTGATGCCATACGCAATGCCAAATCACTTGAGGGGTTTGCAATGGAAGCCATTAACGAACACGCTTCAAAACAAAAATCCTTCAATTCTGGTGATACATTAAAGTTCATCGTTGATACCATGAAAGAAAATTGCGAATATAATTTCTTCGGGTGCAACGATGAGGAAGGCGAGCATTTGGCTTTCAGCCTCGATGATATTTCAGAAGCGCTTGAGCTTAAGCGCCCAACCTGTGAAGAAATATGTAAGCATGGATGCTGTGCATACATTAACCAAATTCTACATGGAGTAGGTAAAAAAGTCTACAACACAGAAAATGAAGCCTAAAAACAGAGTGATGTGCCCGGACTGTGGGCGTCAGAAGATGCTATTTGAAACCGAAAAGGAAGCCAACACATTCCTTAAGTTCAATATGGATGCAGTTAATCCGGACGGAACACGCACCATGAGGGTATATTACTGCCCAGCTTGTTGCGGATATCATATATCATCACATGGATATAACGGCATAAACAGAACTGAAAAACTAATAAAGTCGTATCACGATGCAATTGGCTCCGGCGAAGACCCCGACATTTCAGCATATAAACTATGTGACGAGTTAAGCAAACTAGACCTTAAAACAAGAAGCGAGGTTAATAGATACCTCAGGACCAGAACGGACGTCTCGGATAGGGTCAAGGATAAAGCTAGAACTTGTTACTATCAATTAGCAAAAATAGGTAAAAATAATAAATGATGAGTAAAGTTACAGTTTACGAGGTTCAACCTCACGATGATGACATTATAAGCTTTGTTGCGCCTGAAAAGCCGCAACAGCTCTTGTTTCTTGCTGGTACCATTGATATGGGTAACTCTGAAGACTGGCAGGATAGCTTCGTTAAGGAGCTTAGGAAAATGAAAGACAAAGGCGTCGAATATATCGTCTATAATCCCAGAAGGGACGAGGGCTTTAATGACGACAAGAAAGAGTTTGAATACCAGGTGAACTGGGAGCTTGAACGTCTTGAAAGGTCTGACAGGATTGTCATGCACATCCTCGGAACCAGCAAAAGCCCAATCACACTCATGGAACTTGGACTTTTTGCCAGAAGCCATAAACTCGATGTTATCTGTGAACCAGATTTCTATCGCTACGGTAATGTTGAAATTGTCTGCAAGAGGTACGAGGTTCCCCTGTATAATTCAATGACGGAATACTTGAAACACTTTAAAAATGGAAAATAAAACCAAACGTGGGTATTTGAACAATTTCACGAACTACCGCGAGTGGTTCGTAAGTCATGATATGAAGTGGATACGTGAGCATAAAGTGAAGTGCTGCCACTGTGGAAACTACTTCATACCAAATTCGCCAAACCAAAAGTATTGCGGTCCGGAAAACAAAGCTTGTCACGAGGCTAGAAATGACTCGTCATTGGCAAATGGAATGTGGGTCAAAAACGCGGATGCTTCATTACTTGTGCCATTTAAATTCAAACAAAAATAAATCGTACAGGCAATGAAGGTATTCATCATAATGGTTTTATTGCATTTGATTAATGATTTTGTGTTCAAACCACAAATTCTAACAAATCTAACGTGTAAATCATGGTGGGAGAAGAACGCCCCACAAAAAATGTATGAGTCAGACTATATCACAGCTCTGTTTCTACAAGGTTTACTCTGGTCCTCATTGGTCCACCTTCCAATTATTTTGACGGAAATCGTACCGATGGTGTGGCTAACACTATCAATTCTCATCAACGCAATAATTAATGCACTTATTTGTAATTTGGTTGTGAACAGAAAAGAAATGAATCTTTTTCTTAGCCAGATTACATTCATCAATCAGATACTGATAATTTGGCTAATTTTCGTCTTATGAGTAAGAATAATGGTCCATCACTTATAGACCAAAAGGCATTGAAAGTAATAAACGATTTTAAAAACAATAGAATAGCTATGTGTAAAGAAAAAGAAAAGGAATTCACAAAACTGACATGTGAATCATCGTACGGCATTAAAACCACTTACGAAATGGACAGCGAGGACCCTGATATCGAGGACCTTATGCAAGGATTTTATACGCTACTTATCGGTGCAACATGGTCCGAGATAACAATCCTTGAGTATATGCGCGACTTCGCTAACGATAAACTTGCGGTTTTAAAGAAAAACGATGATGATAAGTAAATGAATCATTATGGATAAAACTGAAATCATCAAAAAACTAAATGCTGCGCTGGAGCTAATCGATGAGGTTAAAAAATCGCTCACCGATACGGAAGAAAAAGAAAACGAAGTTATCACCTCTAATACAATTAATACGCGGTGCTGCAACTTCTGTTTTTATGCTAGCGGTCCCGGATTGCCCGACGGAGTTATATGTAACGAGCCACACCACATAGAGGCTGGCGCCAAGGAAAGGCATCAGTACTATCGTGGTGTATGCCCGTTCTATAAGTACGATAAAACAACAAACATCTATAACCTATAAGTGATATGGGGGCAAACAAATCAAAAGTAGGTAAATTAGCGTTCATCGATTCGGCACACGTTGAGCTTGAGATTAAACGCAATGCGTTTCATGATGCGCGTGAAAAATATCTAATTGCCAAAAAGGAACTTGATGAGGCAATAAGAAGGGTTAATAACGTGGAATTTAGGGGAAAGTACCTCAAAATAGGAAATGATGAACCAATATACCTGTTTGTTGAAGAACAGTTCAAAACCAAAGATGATTGGACCGGAAACGAAACCGAATATTGGCTCCTCCGTGGTTTTGGATTTAGGTCAGCAATCAATGACTGCCGCGACAGTAGCTACTTTACCTGGGACTGGTGGTATGAGTACAAATTATATGACGACGTAACACTGGATGACGCCATCAAGGAAATAACAACAATAACAAAAGAAGAATTCCGTGAAGCGTTTAATAAGCAATTGGAACTAATGAAAAAAGACGTTGATTATATCTTCAATGAAAGTGGATACTTCGAGGAATACGGGAAATAATCGCCTTTTTTTAACAACTTACGTGCCAGGATTCCAATGAAAACTCGCATCACCTAAATACCAGATAGTCAAGCACTTACGAAATTTAATTTAAGTGACTGAAAATCAACAAGTTACAACTTGATTACTTTTAAGTGTAAAATGGTGGAAAAATATGGAAAAAAATGCCATTTTTACCACGCATTTTAATGAGCAATTTGGCTATTTTTTTTTTTCGACCATGAGCATAAATCTTGAAAACCAAAACATGTTTGAAGCGTGGGCAAAAGATAAAGACTTAACCACAAAAATACCATACTGTAGAGAGTTAACTGAACATGAGATATGTTGGTATTTGTCATTTGGGTTCAAGATAAAACTAGTCGATATAGACAAGTTTTGCCGTAGTATGATTGACATGGCAACAGCCGTAGCAGAAGAGTATTATATTCGTTGGTCAACCGGAACGGGCAAGCATGATAATTGGTTCACATACGAGTCATGTATACCACAGGTTGTTGCAAAGATATTTGAAACGTACGTTCCAGGAGTTATGTCTAAAAATTACGGAGGTCTTGGATTTGGCAACTACTCATCATTACCAGAAAACATAATGGCAAGATATAACTTAATACATAATAAACATGAGCAAACCAACATGGATTAGTGTAAACGAAAAACTACCGAGAAACGATGAATGGGTATTCACCTGCTCAGATGATTGTGGGCATCCGCAAGCCATAGGTATTGCTAGGTACCACAAAGGTCACTGGTACGACGATAGTGATGACGATGAGGAAATAGGTGTGGATTACTGGATGCCGGTCCCAACGTTCAACTCCGGAAAAACGGTTTATCTTGCAGCCCCTATCAATTCAGATAAGTTTATTGTATCCCAAGCGGTAGCAATCCTTGAGGACGTTGGCTTTGAGGTATATGTTCCGTGTAAGAACTTTGTGGAACATGCTTGGGATTACCCAAACGACGAGTGGGGTCTTATGGTGTTTCAAGCTGATATTGAAGCCATAAAAAGGAGCGACTATGTTGTTGTATTATCTTTCGGAAGGGACTCCACTGCCGGAACTAATTGGGAGGCTGGCTATGCATTCGGAATCGGTAAAAAAGTAATCGTCGTAGACGAAACCTCTAATGGTCAGGAAATGTCGGTAATGGTAGCCAATGGTCGATATGCCACTGTTGAAGGACTGGCTGGGCTTGAGTCTTATGACTGGCAAAAAATGGAACGAACAAGAACTAAAACAAACCAGAAGTAACTATGATATATCCTAAAAAAGTAGAGTATTGGATTTGCTCTGACCAAACAACCCACAGAACGGAGGAAGAAGCTATCGCACATGAGGAATACCTCAGAAAAACCTACAATGACCCTGTTGTCTATTCGGCTAAGGAATGTGAGGCAATAATTGATGATATTTTTTTCATGTCACCTCTTGTGTAAATGAAATGTCTTTCTTATATTTGTGCTGTTACTAACAGTATAATTGGGATAGACATGAAACAGGAACCAAAATGGCTCTACCGTCTCGAATTTAAGGACGATTCGTGCGGTTTATGGTATAACGGAAAAGGGGGCTGGTGCTTTGACGAAGGCATCGGCTCCCTTAGTGATGAGTGTAAAACCAAAACACTCCCAATGGACTATGACCCACGTTACAAACAGGATGGGCGTGATTGGTTCTCCTCCTGCTCACGTAGAGACGACCTTATGCATTGGTATTCCCTTGATGATGCAAAGAAGCTCATAGAACAGGGATTTGTGTTCACCAGATACCTCGCCACCGAATACCATGAATATGAAATGGAAACCGTATTCATTAAGGAAACAAGTTTAAAAAGGGAGGTTATTGATATCTTTGACTTATTCGGAACAAAATAAAAACTTACCACAATGAAACAGGAACGAATACTAAAAAAAGCAAAGAGGAAATATCCCGAAAAACTTGACGCCATGAAGATTGGCGATACCACATTCCTCGTCGATACCAACAAAATACGCAGAACAAAATATCAAATTAAATTAACTGACAAAAATGGAAAGCGATAACGACCAGGTAATAGCAAGACAGATTGTATCAAACCAATCGCTTGACCTTATACAGTATTTGTTCGGCGTATGCGATAAGAAAATAATAACAAACACCGACGTAGCTAAAGTTCAAAGGCTATTCGACGTACTTAATGAAACCTGTTAGAGTATTATGAAAAATTTTCCAGTCATGCACGAGGGCAAGGAATACTGGGTAAGCCGCTCAGTAGCTGTCTTGTGCTATGTATACACAAACCTGATGGATGGAAGGGGCTTATGTGTACTCGCAAATAAGCGTGGGTCTGGTGTTAATAAAACTGGATTATGGAACGCCCCAAGTGGGTACTTGGATTACGACGAGACTCTTGAGGAAGCCGTCTGCCGTGAAGTGTTCGAGGAGACAGGAGTTAAAATAGAACCAAACGAGGTGAAGTTCTTTAAGATTGAAAGTAACCCGAACAGAACACTACAGAACGTACTCGCCATCTACGATGTCTATATCGACCCGGTTACATATCGTGAAAAATATGGGAAGGACATTTCCGAGGTAACCAACAAGTATAGTGAACAAAATGAAGTGGATGAGGTTAAATGGATACCAATCTTCGAGGTCGAAAACTATGACTGGGTTTCTTATGAACATAAGAATAGAATACCGTATACAAAGCTTGATGCAATAATGCGTAAATAAAATGTTAACCAATAGACAAGTAAGCGCCCTTTTTGGACGGCTCAAAAAAAACGAAATCTACGACAACGATAAACGAGGGTCACTTGAATTATTCCCTTGCATATATTCGCCAAGGCGGTGGACTCTTGATGAAGTTGATAGACCCGACCCAACGTTTAATTGGAGGAATTTCTGGAGAAGCTGCAAAAGGCACTTCCCACTTCACTCCGTTGCCGGTGGATATACTTACAATACGCCTGAGATTATCACCAGACACGAATACAATAAGGTCCCGATGCGACTATTCTTACGTTATGGGAAGAACAATAAAAACGGGAGAAGAAGTGTCCTTGAAATAGGTTATGGATTCGGTGGCGCCTCTGAAAGGTTTAATGAGTTCGGGTATGACTACACAGGCATCGACTACGTGTCTTCCGGAAAAACAGGAAACTTTCCGGGAAAGTTTATTGAAATAGAGGAAAGCGGTATTCCAAAGTATATCCTTGATGCCGGTGAAACATTCGACTTAGTTTACTCAGACAATGTATTCCAACACATGACAAAACAACAAAGGCTGGAATACTATAAGCAGGCACACCAAGTCCTTAAAAAAGATGGGCTTCTTTACATAACACTGTTCTGTAAGAATAGGGATAGGTTCAGACAACTGTACACCAAAAAAGAAGAGGGTGAATTGCTATACGCTTGCAACTTCTTCGGTGTACACACCTCCGTCCCGAATCTTTCAGAAGTCCTAAAACAACTAAGGAGTGACGGCTTCAAAATTCTTGATACCGATTTTGAGACAACTAGTGATGATAGGACCAACAACGTTTCAATTTTAGCTCGTAAAAAATAAAGTGTGGCACGTTTTTTGAATACATTGAGTTGTTATGACAAGAACAGAACTAATGAACATTTTAACAGGATGCATCCCCTCCTTTAAATTGCCGTACCTGCATCGAGGTTCGGTGGCGGATAAAGAAGTGGATAAGTCCTGGCTCTATCGGGATGAAATATATTCCCAGCCAAGAGGGGAGCGTAAAAGCTTTCCAATGCCTGAAAAAATTAGTTCAGACTTTCTTGTCGGAATTGAAGCAGACCTTGGGGGCAAAAAATACGTTTCAAAACGTAGCCATTCAGATGAGCCGCGTAAAGTTGTTTTACAGGTAACCGATTTCGGATACTTCGGAAATACCCACAAGTATGGTGTGCTGAAAGTTAGTGGCGTTTACTGGTCAGAGGGTAAGTACGCCACCATGTCGAATGACCTTTCAATGATTGACCCACGAGTCACCAGCATTTGGAGCATCGACCTGTGTAAAATTATTACAAACGAAGACCTTGGTGAAAAAGCTCAGTGGGATGGATATGAAGCACATGAGGGTACTTGCCGGTTCTCAGACATCAATGAACTATATTGCACCGCAGCATACGTATCACTACTTCGCATTGAGGGGGATTTTGCTTTAACCATGGGAACATACGCCCAAGTGCCAGATGATGATGACTACCTCGTTAAGGTAGAGAACGATGCCGTCACCGTGTTCCCAAAACTACAGAAGTCAATCGACAAAATGTTAGAAACGAAAAATTATGGAAAATAATGAAATAAACGGACCCCTTGCAAGGGCGATACAAATCAGGTCAAGGGGCTACAAGTCCGAAGAGCAGAAGAAACTAATAGAATACCTGTTCCCACAGCTAAAGGAAACGGAAGGTGGACGTATTGTCCGGGAGTTGATGGAAGGCATTGAAACCCTCAGTAACAATGGCTGCATTTCCAAAGAGGAAAGAAAAAAACTTGCGGATTGGGTTGTAGAAGCCCATAAGGTTCTTTCCTGCGTATGCGATATAGATGAGGACGTCGCCGAATCACTTGAACTTGGCATAGACCGAGCTCTGCATATTGCAATGGATGCGAAAGGAATCCTTAAAGGCTACCAATCCGATGACGGGGTATATGAATGTGACTCAGCCATTGAAGCTGCGCAGCACGTGCTTAACCTCCTCAAAAATAGAAAGTGGTCGCTCCTGTCGCTTGACGGATTAACCCGTGAGGAAAAGGACAAGCTCAACCGAATCTATACGCTCATTCCTGAATGTGTAGACACCAATCCCAGACTCATTGGTGATAAAGAGGCTGATGAACTCCAATCATTCATGCGCTCATTGGTTAATCCAAAATCGCCTAAAAACCTGGGTGATGTGATAACCTATAAAAAGATGTATGACCACCTGAACGCTCGTATCAAAGAGCTCGACAATGATAAGTACATCAACCCTGACGCCAGAGCCGCAAGGGTTAGTGAAATTACCGTTTTGCTCCGTAATTTGGATGATTTAGTAGAGAATAAGAAATGATGACACTAGATGACAAGGCGAAAGCCTATGACGAGGCTGTTGAAAAAGCCAAGAAATACCTATATCAGGAAGCAGCCGACGTTGGACCTGAAAAAAGGGCTGTTATACTAACCCTGTTCCCTCAGTTGAGGGAACTGGAAATGGAGCGCATACGCCAAAAATGTATTGCCATTATTTCTAGATGGACCAATGAGGACGATAGAAATGAATGCCTTTCGTATCTTGATGAATGCGGAAAAGATAAGAACATCAACCATGAAACGTATTATTCATGGGAGGATATGCAGACCATAAAGCAGAAAATGGAACACGATGATAACATCGTTAAAGGGTTTCTTATGCGTGAGACACCAGGTCTAAATACCTTTGACGTCAGAATCGACTTCCCTAGGGAAATGAAGCTAAAACAGGGTGAGACAATCAACCTGAAAATCATCAAAGACTCCTGATACCAATGGATAGACGAAGTTTCCTTAAATCACTTGGACTTATCACCGGTGGCTTAGCCCTCGGTGGTTTGTCTTTTGCTGGCAGGGCGCTAACGAAAGCGCCAAAGCCTGTTGTCCCTGAATTTCCTGTTGCAAGGAAAGTTTTTAGTAAAACACTGGCTAACGACCTCGTGCCAGTCCAACCAATGGCTATGCCTGTTGGGAAACTGTTCTATATGAATCCACTTGACTCAAAAGGCAATATGCCTGATTGCGACATTGATGCCAAATGGCATCACCTTGAGGACTTGGTTAAGGGCGATAGAGGTCCTATTGTACTGCACCAACATGTAAAAAGAATATGAAAAGCTATAAAGCAAAACTTAATAGAACCGGGGAAATCGTCGAGGGTTCAATCATTAGCGGTTTCCTCTATATCAACGAGGACCACGACATACTACAAAGGTATTCACAGGATGAATATGAGGTTATAGATGAACCAAGGTCCGATGACGAAATGATTAGCATCATCCGACAACTCATTACCACCGCACGGGATGCCCATAGCAATCCGTCACTGATTAAACAATACCAGGATGCACTTGACTGGTTCAATAAAAAAGTAGGTAAGTAATATGGCAAGGAAGAAAAAGGGCATAAAGGACATAGCCGAAGAACGTTCCTATGTCTACCAAAGGGAACTGTCAATGAATGACTATTGTAGCGATGACCATATCGTAGCCAGACGTATGGGCTATAAGGATGGTTATGTAGATGGTCATGAGGAAACAAAGGGCAAACTCCTCAAATGGGTCGAAGCCGAAATGAAAAGGCTATGGGAACTCATACCCGATGCCGATAACGATAACCCAACACAAATGGAGCTTCGTTACCTCGGTCAGTATATGCAAATGGAAAGCCTTGAGTCATTTTTAGAAACATTGTGATATGATTACCGAAGACTACGTTTCTTTTGAGACAGCCAAACTCCTTAAAGAAAAGGGGTTTGATGTGCCAGTCAGACATTTTTATAATCAAAACGGTCTTTGTTGCCGTGGCGCATCCCCCTATAATTGGAATGACGATAAAGATATAGATGATGGTTGTGCGGATTACTCCTGTCCGTCAATCTATGTAGCAATGAAATGGCTGAGGAAAGTTCATAGCCTACATTGTAGTGCTGATTATGATTTCGTACTTGGATGGTACTGTCAGATTACCAGCCTCAAGGAAACGGTAGAGTATGACTACGAGGAAATGAAGCGCTATCATCCGGATGAGGACAATGGTTTCTCATCCCCAGAAGAAGCCTGTGAAGTGGCTATTGAGTATTGCCTTGAAAACTTGATTTAGATATGATTAACTGGTTAAAACATTTACGTTGGAAAATTATAGAGCCGTTCGTTGCTAAAAAAAGAGACCGGTTGGAACATTTATGGTGTGCTGGAATAATTAACGCTACCGAAATGTGTGATGCTGTTGCAAAGTTATACAAGAAAAGACCTTATTGATTTAGATAAGTTTATGGAAAATCTAGAAGGAAAGAAGGTAATACTCCCCATGAGTGAGTATGAATACCTTAAGGCTAGGGAGGAGGAAGCGGACAATATTAAGGCTGAACTCCTAAAGGAAGACAAGGACCGGAAGTATATCGTCATCAAGGCAAGAGACCTCTATTGGCGTTTCCCCAACAATAAGTACATGGAAATATGGTCCGAGTCAGAAGTCCTAAAGGAAGCACAGGATGAAATTAACTACGTAAGCACAATGCTAAACAAGGCTAATAACACCATTGATGCCTGCCGTGAGGAAATCCGCAAAGGAAACCATTATAATGCCCGTCTTTTTGATACCTTTAAGGAGTGTAAGAAAATGACCTTCACCGATAGGTTATTTAGGTGGGGAAAGATGATGAAGAAAATGGAGGAAAGTCTAAACAACATAAACGAATAACAATATGACCAAAGAAGAAGCATTGAAGGTCGCCAATGAAATGCGTCAATGGTTTAAGACCGACAGGGAGAAGGAAGCGTTGGAGACGCTCATTCCTGAGTTGAAGGAATCCGAGGATGAAAGGATAAGGAAGGAGATTATTGGCTATTTGAATAGTAAAGTAGCCACCGCCGAGGAAACAGAACTTCTTTACTTCAAGCGCTGGATTTCCTACCTAGAAAATCTGAAGCCGTCGTTCAGGCAAATTCATGATAGTGTCATGTGGGATAGCGGACTCAGGACTGGCATTGAACTTGGAAAAAAGAAAGAACAGGAGCCGGTTTCATTTAACGAGCCTTATAATCCAGACGATTATGAGGTGGTTATGCAAGGAAATGCCACAAGCATTAGAAGAAAACAACAGAAAGAGCAGAAGCCCGTATCAATTTCGTGCGGTCACGAAAATGATGCAGAGTGGAGCGAGGAGGATGAAACCCATAGAGACTTTATTTTAGAATTATTGGAGGACCAGATAAGATTTTGTAAAAAGAATGCTGAAGGCGCATACTACGCTAATCAAATTCGTACAGCACAAAATTGGCTCAATGCCCTTCCACTTAGAATCAAAAAGAATAATGAGGATACAGCAAAACTCTGTTCCAATGAGTGGACTGATGAGGATGAAATGCGGCTAAATCACTTAATAACGTTTGTTGAGAAATATGGTTTGCAATTCTATGCGTCCACAGATAAAGTTATTGAGTGGCTCAAATCCCGCCGTCCTCAACCAAAAGACGAGTGCGGAAAGCTAATGATAAATGGTGAACCAGTTTCAACTGAACCAAAATCCGTTCACGTTCCCCAGTGGAAACCAACCGGCGAACAATTGCATGCAATGGAAGCCGCCCTCAGATTCGTACAATGTAATGGAGTGTTCTATCAAAAGGATATCCATGCACTGGAATCACTGTTCTATAAACTCAAAGACATGTATGATAACAACAAAGCATAATGTATATGAAAACTGACCTAATAAAATCCACAAATAAGCTCTACTTCGATATCGATAACTGTATTACTGACATCATCAATGCCAGAACAAAACACGATAACGAAAGGGAAAAAAGAGCCCTCTTCTGGATGGAAGGACTCATGGTACAAACCCAACAACAACTAACCTGCATCCTGGATTACCTCAATGACAATAAAGAAATGGATGCCGAACCACAAGTCAATAATGACAGCGAAAACCATCCGTCCGATTCCCCTACTGAATTGGAAGAGGAAATAAAACGCTATTGCCGCGAAGAATATAACTGCGACTACCCAAAACAACTGGAAGATGATAAGTGCTGGTGGGGTATGCCACATATAGTGGAAACTGCACGACACTTTGCTAAATGGCAAAGACAACAGGATGAGGAAACCATAGAACTGGCAGAAGACCACGCATACTTCGCAGGAGCTGAATCTAGGGAAAGGGAAATGACCAGCAAACTGGAGGAAATGACGGAGAAACTGGAAGAACTTAAATCCAGAATGCCCCATAAAATCCAGGTTCTCGATATCATGAAAAGCCTCCATAAACTTTCCTATAGCCCGAACATAAAACTCGGTAGTGATGAATACGAACAGATTGACCTTATCCTCGATAAAGTCTGCTTCCTGCTGAAGTGTTGCGTGAGGGAAGAAAATCAACCAAACATTGAATAAACCATGACCATGACAAAAGAAGAAGCATTGAAGTATATCCACAATATGTGGATGACTCAGGAAACACACGATGCATTAGAAGCCCTTATCCCTGAGTTTGGAATGAGCGAGGATGAAAGGGTAAGGAAAACTTTAATCGAGTTTTTAACTGACATACAGAAAATATCAGAAAGTGGAAGGACTACTTGGGCGGTAAGGGAAGAGGATGCGGAAATGTGTAAGTCTTCTATTGCCTACCTCGAAAAACAGAAAGAACAAAACTGGAATAAAAAGCCTTGCCTTACTTGTCAAGAGTATGAAAAGGGTCACAAGCAAGGATATACCGAAGGATGCACGGCTGGCTATAATAAGGCTATGAAAGAAGTTGAACAGGAAGAAGAAGGATACGAGGAAATCCCTGTGGAATCCACACTTGAATATAAGTTGGGATTTAAGGCAGGTAAGGAAGCTGAAAAACAGAAAGACCGCTTGGCTCCCATCTACGAGAATATTGATTCCTTTGAGTCTGCGTTGAAGAAGGCATGGGAAAACTACGATGAAGGGTATAGAAAAGTGGACTGCTTAGAAGATAACTATGTAGAGTGTGCCCACGCAAAAGGATTTAGGGAAGGGTACCTGTTTGGGCTCGAAAAACAGAAACCCGAACACTTTGAACTGAAAGCTGGAAAATGGTATCTCTGCCATCATGCTTTCTGTTGTAGAGCAGACCACCTCACCGTTAAAGAAGGAGAACGGTTTATGTGTGAAAAGGATGGAGTCGTTAAGGGCTTCGTGATTAAAGAACCCGAAAAGTATTTCATTGAATGTAGTGCTCCGGCTCCTATGGAAGATGAACAGAATCCCATTAATGTGGAGGTCTATGAAGCTGGCAAAGTAACAACCATCTGCGGTCAAGACTACAGATGTAAAAAGGATTACAGGTCGGAGGTTCGCTGGTATATTAAAGACGTAATATATCATTGTGACAAGGACGGCTATCTAACTGACCAGAATGGTCTCGGTTGGTCTTGTACACCAGAATGGTTCAATGAGTACATATATACCAATAACGAATTGGCTGATAAAGAAAAAAATGATTTCGTTACTGGACAATTCCTTCAGTGTAAACTTTCTTTTAAAGGTTTTAAAGAAGGTGAACATTATTGGCTTGAATATGTAGGTGATGATATGTATGTCGGTAGAAGTGATAATATTCTGAACCAGAAATTCTACATTACCCCAAGACAACTTTTTACACTTTTCAGTCAGCAACTTGATGAAGTACAAGGACCACCACAAGAAGAAAAACAAGTATCATTAAACTACGAACCGCCATTTAATGAAAATCCTTCTGATAGGGAAATCATAGACGCTTTAATTCATAGTTTAAATGAACAGGATGGTTTTCTTACTGCAATTGACTGTGTAAGCACCAAGGCTATTTTGAGCTGGTTGAAAAAACAGAAAGAACAGAAACCAGAACTATCTTACGACGAAAAGAACCAGTACTATAAGCAAGGTCTTGAAAATGGCTTAAGGTTGGGTAGGGATGGAATGTATAAGGAAATGTACTGCGATGGAGTGGATGGTGTGGTCTATAGGTACGACAAATTTTCGTACGTAAAGGAAGAGAAGTTGGATGAGCTTTCTGAAAAGCTAAGCAAGTTTAATCATGGGGCAAAGGTGAAGATGATTGTTCTACCAATTAAAGACCAGAAATAGGTCATGAAAACCCCAAAACAAACTGTGTCTCGTGTTATTTTTTCAAAATTTTTTAAAAATTTTTACGAACTTTTTGGAGCCTATTAAGGGGTCGGTCCCCATTTAATTCGCTTACATTTTTTCCATGACATAAGTGTTAAAAATAAACCCTGGGCTTAATTCAGCTCAGGGTTTTTTCGTAAGTTTTCTTTACGAGTTAATCACTGTCATCCTCGGATTCAATCCTTCCACCAGATGGTCTTGTAGGAGTATTATAATCATTGTCCTTCGGGTGAACGTCGGTACGATGATGACCACCTCTTGGGTAATTGGAATTTCCGCCGTCAGGATTGTTTCCGTTATTATTTCCATTTCTGTTAGGGTCGTCTATACGACTGAGACCGTCAGCAGTAATGAGGAATCCCATAACGCCGATAAGAGCATTAAAGAGGAAGTAAGTGAAAGTTCCACTAACTCCGATGAAGAGCAGTGTAATACCCACGCCGACTTCCAGCAGGTTAAGTAATGTCAACAGTAATTTATTCATATCGTTAAAATTTTATATCGATATATAAATAGTTGTTCGAATCAGTAACTACCTATCACGTCGTGTTTATTGTTGATGGAAGACAGTCGGAATTTATTTGACCCGGAAGTCAATTGCCATTGTGTATTACAGAAGTCGTATGCAGGGATATCGTTACAGAAGGTCATTTCATCTGGTGGTCCTTCGAATGGCGAATCCTTATGGATTAGAATATTTCCTCCGTGAAAATACCCCATTTCAGCGTGTGTGACATTCGGGGAGTCTAATCTTTTCCATACAGTACAGGGAAGAAACATGATTACTTTTTATCTTTACGCAGTTCCATAACAGTAAGGATGGCATAATTAGCGAGGTCAAGTAGTGTATCTTCCAGGGATTCGTCATTAACCTTAGCATTTTTACCAGGAGCAGAAAGTGACTCCAGTCTATTATACTTATCCATGAGTCTTATGAGGACGGACTGCATGCCGAACTTCTGGAACAGTTTAGTAAAGGAGTCTCCATAGTCAGCATTCTTTTTCTGGTATGTAGTGAACATTGAGTCCACGATAGACTTGAATGCTTTTTCGTTATCGTTAAGATTATTATACTCGGCTTTTTCATTTTCATATTCGTCGAGGATGAGGGCTTTAGCAATAGATTCAGGAAATCCCTTATGTCTATCAATCCACTTCTTAGCTTTTTCCTTATATTCTTTCCATTGTCTAAGAAGTTCCTCATTACGTGGATTTGAATCCCCGTTACATGAGGCTATGAAGTCAGACCAACTGTCGAAGGTATTACTTGAAGGACCTTTTGTATTCCTTAAGAAATCCTTGGTTCTATTGATTGACTCCCTGATATCAAGCTTATCTTTATTTGATAACTTTTTTTCAGGATGTTCTGCATCGAAGACTTCTGATGGTCTGATGAATGATGGGGAGCAATCGTCATCGTCATCACATTCCATATCCTCTAATGCTGGTCCTGCGTATGCTGGGCAATATTCATTAGGGCAGTTCTCACAGTCGGCTGTACATGGTTCCTCCTCATCGAGGTCTTCATCGCCGCCTTCCTCATCCTCTACCATTGTAGGGGGTACATAGGTTTCCTTACGGGTGATGGGGATTTCCCTGTATTTATTGAGCCGGTTGATTAGTTCACTTTCACTCTTTTTCATGTTGTTACTTTTTTAGGTAAGTATTATTATTGATTTACTCAAATATATGTTTTTCCTGGGACAAAAGCAACATAAAAAAGCCAGGCGCATATCACTACGAGCCTGGGTGAAACAAATAACTCATGTTTAACCTTACAACTAATAAGAACACATCAAGCAGAAACACTTGGTCGGGGCGGGAGGATTCGAACCTACCAACTTACGGCTCCCAATAGCAAAAGTTAGTTGCTGTTTATTTCCTATACAGGAAACATATACGTTGTGCTACCAATTACACTACGCCCCGTTATATATTTTGTGGTACGCAATTGAGTACCTATTACAGTTCTTCGTTCCTGACCGGGGAGTCGAACCCCGTCCTTTGTGTTGAGTATTAAAGACCCCCAGGTAGAAAGGTCATGAGAACGTTTTTGCTTTAGTCGTTAGACTATAATAAAATAAAAAATACCTATACACGAACTCGTCTCACGACGAGCCTCAACACACTGTGTCCCCATTACACCAGTCAGGCGTGGGTGGTAGGCTAAAAAGTTGCTGTGTACTTTAAACATCCTACCCCGCCTGATGCACCAGGCTGTTTTAACATGGGGTCAATCCTTCCATGCCACGCGCCCCTATCTTCCCAAAGGTCCTGGGAGTTGCCGGTCATTCGTTGTACTTCCGCCTGCCGGGATATCCAAGACAAAGATATAACCTTTATTGGAATAATGCAAGTATCCATTAGCCTTTTCATCATTTAGGGTACTCAATCGCGTCCCTTATGGGTGTTCCCCTCCCCTACTGCCTTATTAATCACCGGAAGGTTCGTGTTCTTCATCGCCACCAGCCTTACCTTTATCCCCTCCTTCGTGGTGAACTCCTTGTCGCTGATGATATCACCCTTCATCTTGATAGCCTTCCCGCGCTGGAGTTCCCACCAGTCCAGAAGGGTCTCCTTCATCACAACATCATAGACCCAGTAGTTCCGCAGCCGCGACCAGGACTTGATGACCACTACCGTCTCGCCGCCATCAGGGAGCGTACCGACTATGTGCCACAGCTCATGGTTGTTCCAACGGAACTTCACCCCTGGCTTAATCTCCTCCGGTATGTTGTACTTCTTTGCCATTGCTCTAACTCGGTTACTTATTATTGATACCTTTACTCGGCTACTTTTTTCTCTATTGAAGCCTGCTTTGCTTTCAGTTGTTCAGCCTTCACTTCCGCCTTCATTAATTGGGATACTTTTTGGGTTCTAGCTATCTCTGCATTCCTCGCGATAAGCTTCACCTTCTTGAGTTGTTTATCGGTGAAGGAAGTCACCGGCACTCCCAGGATGTTGTCCTTCTTATAGGACTCCATTTCAAGTTTGAATGGGGTTTGAGGATACTTAAAGACTCCGCTGACGTACGTGATGCTCCGGATGATTTCCTTAGCCTGTTTATAGGTTACTATACTGAGTCTGCCGGTCTCGTGTCTTTGGAGCACGTATACGCCTTCAGTGGGTGTGGAAATCAGAGACAGTACGACGCCACTTCCATTAATGCCACCGGTAGTTGGCAGGTGGTCAGAAATCCTGATGGATGTCCCATTGAAGTTGAAGTAGGCGCTATTGGTGTATTGTGACCAGATGGTATTCTCAGCACCGGCTATCCTATACGCGTATTTCTGTAACTTATCAGCGGTCTTAAACATAACACTGCGCAATTCTACATGTTCTCCAGCTCTTCCAGGATATCGACCGCTCTTTCAACGCCGCAGCGTGCAAGAGGAGTATCGTCGACGTATACCTGCCTGAAGCCGTTTTCATTCGTCCTGATGGAAATCATTCCATAGCTCGTGGACATTGGTCGCCCATGGTTTAACTTGGACAGGACCTTATATATTCTAGACTCAGCATCGCCTAACAGCTGTCCAATTGTGCTGAGCATATTATGTGCAAAGGTAGACATTATAGATTAGATTTCAAAGGTTAAAATAGATAAAGATTAATTCGGTTACTTTTCTTACTCGTTTACATCGCGTAAGGTTATTGGAGCCCTCCTCCTGTCGCTTGGTGAACCTGGATACCAGAATTCAGCCACCATGGTATTGAAGTTAAGTACGACGACTCTTCCGTATGCTTTGGTTGTATGAATGCTGCCGTTCTTAAGGTCCTCTGAGCTCACCGGCATGTTCAATGCGGAAACGGTCCTTCCTTTACGGTCCCTGGCGAAGACGACCTCTATATACTGGTTATTCTTGTTCATAGGCTATAGGTTAATTCGGTTAGTTTTTAAAGGGGCGGAATGGTTACCGCCCCATGGTGTGGTTTGGTTAGATGTGGCAGTCAAGGATGGTCAGCTCAGCATCATCCGGAAGGGATTCAATGAACTCCTTGTACTCCTTGTCCCATGCATTCGGGTCTTTCTCGTCAATGACAATTGCCCACCATCCCATGTCTCCGTTGGAATGATACTCCCGGTTAATGACATAGCCGAACGTGAGGGCGTGGATGTGCTGGTTCTCCACGTACTGGTCTTCAGAGACACAGAACTCATCCACCTGGGTGAAGATACCCACATCCTCATGAGTGAGTTTCTTTTCCTTGAAGAGGTTGTCCCAGTCACGAACCGTCTTCTGCGCATCATAAATGGCTACAGCATCCTCTTTGGACATGACAGGCTCAGAACCGTCACGAGGGCTGAACTTCGGAATGAGCGATTCCCACGTATGCTTAAGGGTGGGAGCATAGCCGAGGAGACTGACAACCTTACGGTGGAGTTCGCGTGCTTTCTGCTCCTTTTCCGCCCAAGCGCCTTCGAAGTCGACTTCCTTCTTGAGGGCTGCGTTGGTGTACATGGTCTCCTCATCTTCCCCGGTACGGTAGTTCTTCATCGTGGTGGGTTTCTTGAGTTTGAGACCGCGATATCCGGTACCGTAGTAGTCATAGAACTTGTTGGGGTTGGTGCGGTCGAAGACCTGGAAATCGTCCTCAGTCCCTGGGACGGGGAGAGCGTATCCGAACTTGTGGGCGTCCTCAAGGTCGATAGCCTCTTCGCTCTCCGCGACTTTGTATCCATGGTACTCTGTGAGGAACTCCCGGAAGGTGCTGCCCTTGAATCCGTACTTCTCCTCCGGATTCATCTTCCGTTTGAGGAGCGCCTTCTCGTAGTCTTCCTTCAGACTTTTGGTGACATCGATGGTCTGGATGAACTCATCGTCCACTCCATCACATTCGAACTCGTGGAAGGGTGCCATGTTGTAGTCTACGTCTCCGACTACCAATACTGAAAAGTGTGACATGTGTGTGTTGTTTTAAAGGTTAAACATTTTGATAGGTACTAGCAAATCGCGTGCCATCATGAATAATAGGTACTCAATCGAGTTCTTAATCCCCCTCGAACGTCCCTGCTGGACACTCCTCGTCAGGGATGATTTCGGTACAGTTCTCACCGTCGATGTATCCCTGAGGGTCAGAGCGAAGTTTCTTAATCGCCTGCTCCAGGGCGATGTAGTTGATTTCTTCTTGGGTCATCCCTTCTGTGGTGTTGACAACCACTCGTGTTCTGCATTCTACAGATACAATGTATGCTTCCTTCATAACTCTGTTACTTTTTTCTGTGGAAGACAATCTTCCCGTTCCACTTCGTGTATTCCCTTGTCCCCTGTTTCCTGATGTATACCTGATGGGTGTTCAGGTCAAGCCTGAGGTCGATGCTGGTGTTCCAGTTGCAGTCACCCTCCGCGATGGTTAACTCGACTACTTTGTCGTCCCCAAGGTGTTTCTTCGCCCACCTCTTCTTGGACTCCGGGTCTGCCCACCTCTTGATGGTTTTGACGATGCTTTCGCGGTGGTCGGTTCTGTATACGATATCCAGAGCGCTCTCCGGTTTGTCTTCTGCGTATACATAGAACCTGTAGTCTCGTTCGTTGGGGACATCATCCCAGTAGATATCGAATAATGATGCTGACATATTCCTGCTATAGTTAATTCGGTTACTTATTTTTATTAAGCATCCTTATATATGTAATATATAAGGATGTTAATAAACTATGCTCTTCCTAGGTCGATTCCGGCTTTAAGAGTCCAGATGAACGACTGCAATGATGCATGGGTGACCAAATGGTCAGAACGCCTGGTTGTCTCTGCTTTTTCGTTCAGATAGATGGTGTACAGGTCGGTGGGCATTTCGAGCATCACCTTAGCATCGGTGATTTTGTCCACGTTGCTGAGGGTATTTCCCACGATGAGAGCTTTGGTAGTGTCTGCCACCTCGATGGCGAACTTCTGTGTCGTACGGCGACCGTCCACGGTGTAATGGTAATTGAACTTAATCCACATGGTTCTGATGCTTTTATTCGGTTACTTTTTCTTGGATATCCGGAACTTCTACGGTATCGATGACTGCCGAGTAGTGATTCTGGCAGTAGTATCCAGACTCGTACATATCGAAGCAATCCTCTGACTTTTCGAATTCGTCAAACTGCTCCTCGTAGGTTTCCTTAGCTGAGTCATAAAGACGGTTTAGCTCCTTGCGAGCCTCTTCGATGGATGTCTTGACAATTGGTGTCACGTGGTTGTTTGCCCCATCGTACACATCCTCGATGGTGATGATGAATAACTTCATGATTGTGTGTTTTTAAAGGTTCATCATTTGACTAGCAAGGAGCGTGCCAAACCTAATCTAAGACATCAATTACCATCTTGGATGTGTCGTCATTCCATTGGTTGTATGGAGCGTCGATTGCCATCTTCCTGGCTTTCTCCTTAGCCTCTTCCAGACTCTTGGCTTTGATGGTGAATGCAATGGTCAGGGGCAGCGTAACGCCGACTGTTACCTCCTCACCCTCGTCTTCATCGATATCTGTGATATCGTTCTTCCAATGAGCCATTTCGTACTCATCGTCGGTGATATCCTCGGCGGAGCAGTAGTCGGCATCTGACTCCTCTTCGAACAGTTCGTGCTTACTGGCGGTTTCGATGGCGCTCGCCTCAGTTTCGTCGTTGCTCCGGATGGCAAAGGAATACCCATAACGCCCAGGAACATCAATTTTCCAAACTCTTTTCATAACTCGATTACTTTAATTTGAGTGTTTTACTTCCCTCTGGATTGCTCCATTCTGCGACAGGCATTCCGTTGTACTTGTCGATGAAATACTTGGACACTTCACGCCAAGCCTTGGTTGTGTAAGGGAGATTGTTCTTGACATAGTTACGGATGTCGTCCTTTGTCTTGAACACAGGGTCTGCGTAGATGGAAAGACCATATTCCATCATACGGTCGAGGTTAGGCTCGATGCGCGTGATAAAGTCACGAACTTCCCAGCCCTCCCAAATGTGCTTGTTGAACTGGTACTTCTGAGCGATTTGCTCGTAGGTAAGATGTGTAATCATAATAGTTGTTGTTGTGTTGGTTTGCTATAGACAATTCAATTAACGTGCCAGACTAATAAAAAAGCATCACCGGTAGGAAATTTTTCCCGCCGGTGACACAATTCGATTACTTTTAGTACTGCTCGATACCGAAGAACACAGGGAGTCTGTCGTCCTTACGAGCGAGGATGTCCGGCTCGTCATCGAACTTCCAGAGGACTGACACCTTTCTGGTGCTGAGTGCTTTCTTGACTCCGGGGTCACCGATGATGGCACACCACGCCTCTGCCATCACATCGCAAACTGACACGATGTCGTATTCGGCGATGGGTTCGCCACGATAGTACATCTTGTGCTTGCCACACAACTCGCTTACTTTTTTGATGATGTCAGAGGAGTTGGGGTTGTACTCAAGGTCGCTTTCACCACCCCAACCGTCATTCCAGATTGAGCCGATTTGTGACTTGGTTACTTTTCCGTTCTCCTTTTTGAGGAAGAAGATGTCAGCCTGATAAGGCAGGGAGTCATCATGCCCTTTGTTTTCGCGGCAGTTAGCCAGACCGAGCATTGAGCCATCCGGCAGGATGCAGTAGATTTGAATTTTAGCCATAGTACTTATTGTTGTTACTCGGTTACTTTTTTGATTTTGTCGATACTTCCGCTATAAAAGCAGACTTCCCTCTGGGACGGCTCACCGTTCTTTTTGACCGGATGGAACACAAACTCGATGAGAGCATCGCTGAGTTCGTAGGCGAAACGGTTGTATCTTGCATAGGCGAAGAACAACGGCTCTGACACTTCGGTTTTGTAACCGCTTATGCCATAGAATATCTTGCTCGTGACAATCACCTTGTCACCCCTCTGGATGTGGGGGTACTTGGCTTCTGTCTGTTCGATGTAGTGGGTGCGGATTTCACCCTCTAACTTACTGATGGCGTTCTGCTTTTCACGGATTTCGTCCTTGATGGCGTAAATCTGTTCTTTCTTGGCTTTGATTTCCTGCTCTGTCATAATATTGTTGTTTTAGTTGGTTTACCTTTTCATAAGCAAGTATCGTGCCAGTAATGAAAAAAGTGACGGACTGGTGAAAAAAGTTCACCAATCCGTCGAACAACAACAAGTATTATGAAGTGGATTATACCGTAGAGGTAGCTTTCTCCTGCATACGTTCTTTGACTGCGTTGATGCGGTCTTTGACTGCTTTGGATTTCTCCGGCAAAGCGTTCTTGATGGCTTCGAGTGCGAGGTGGATGTCAGCCAAGAACCAAGCATCGTTGCAGTAGTGGTCTTGCTGCTTCAGCAGTTCCGGCAGATATTCACCGATTTCGTTGAGAACGCTCTTTAAGTCGTATCCCTCAACAAA
>JAEEGL016349261.1_pt1 | contig 26448 bp, 17 predicted proteins | sample 9134231 | NCBI WGS metagenome assembly JAEEGL01 (sample SAMN16246548, study PRJNA631951) | gut metagenome | biome: gut microbiome; feature: rumen; material: fiber-attached | host: Bos | place: Iran: Karaj | collected 2018-10
AGACCTGTGAGGGGAAAAGCACTGGTGGCCGGCTGCTGCGGAGAGAAGGCAGCTACCCGCGGACAGGACTGGACTAAAAAAACGCTTCGTATCAACACTTACGAAGAGGAGAGCGAAGAGACAGCAGTAACCTATATTTTCACAGCTCTGTGCGGTGACGAGTCCGTTGACTTCAAAGTTGATACGGATTCGGACTGGATAAAGGCGGACAGGTATTACGGCACGCTTTCCGCAAAAAAACCGCTTATCTTTATCAGAATAGAGGTGGACAAGCAGGCAGCTGCAGGAGCTGAAGGAAAGATATCTGTCAGATATGAGGGCGGCTGTGCGGAGTTTGTGATAAAGGCTCCGGAGATGACCGGTGCGGCAGCAGGCGTATTTGAGAGCAGAAACGGGCGGGTTGTAATGGATGCTATTCATTATGAGAGTATCACCCCCGGTGACGGAGCCGAGCTTAAGATATATGAAGCTCTTGGCCGCAGGGAGGACGCTGTCGGATTGTATCCCGTGACTGCATACTATCAGGATATAACCGGCGCTCCATACGCGGATTATGCATTTGAGACCGGCGAGGATGGTGAGTACACGGTCAGATTCCAGCTTCTGGCATGCAACCCGTGGATAGAAGGAAGGCGCATCAAACTTGTATTTTCCGTAAACGGAGAAAAAGAGAAGAGCGTTTATGTCCTGGGTGAAAGGTTCAGAGCGGGAGAGAGCGGCGACTGGGGCGCAGGAGTCTTGAGTCATGTACACTGCGTTGAAGACAGAATCCACCTGAAGGCCGGTCTGAACCGCATCAGGGTTTACGGCACGGATCCAGAAAATATGCTGGAACGCATAATGGTCTACAGGGATGAGAAAGCCGGGCCGGTTTCATATTTGGGACCCGACGAGAGCAGGAGAGGCTGTGTATAGTTACCATTTTTCTCTTTAATTAAAATGAAAAAACAGAATAAATGTGGTAATAATGCACAAAAACTTCCGGTAATAATCGTACGGAATCAACAAAATCCATAAAAAAAGCAATTAATGAGAATCTTGACGCAAAAAATGATGAGCGAGTAAAGTATGTACGAATTATAATCAGTCTATGAAATTTTTGTGTATAAATAAATCAAAAATAAAAATATATTCCGTTGTGGTTGCAGTTGCCTGTGCTATGATGGCCGGTTGCGGAAGCCGGGGAGCGGAAAGCACCGGAGGAGAGACAGCGCCGGGCGTGGTATCGGATGAAAAATCTGATGTTGTGACGGATGCCGGGTCTGACGACAGTTCATCTTTGCAGGATGTGGAAGATGAAGTTGCAGAAGTGGATGATGTTTCCGAGGAAGAGGAAGATGAGACTTCGGATGTGTCGGACGATCAGACTCAGGATCAGGTGCCTGTTTTGAGAGATTCCATGAGAGAATCTCTCGGAGCGTTTGCAGGATGTGCCGTGACAGGTTTTGAGGCGGACGATCCGGGTGTCTGGAATATCATTACGACACATTTTGAGGCTGTTACACTGGGCAATGAATTAAAACCTGACGCACTTGTGGGGTACAGCAACAGCAGGTGCCCGGGTACATATACGGATGAGCTTGACGGAGAGGAGATCGAAGTTCCGAAACTCGATCATTCCAGAGCGGATAAGATTCTTGACAAGATACTGGCATGGAATGAAGAGCATCCGGAAAAAAGCCTGGTGGTGAGGGGACATGTTCTGGTATGGCATTCACAGACACCGGAATGGTTTTTCCATGAGGACTATGACAAAGAAAAACCTTATGTGACTCCGGAAGTGATGAATAAACGGCTGGAGTGGTATATCAGAACAGTTCTTACGTACTACACGGGAGAGGACAGCAAATACAAGGGTCTTTTCTACGGCTGGGATGTGGTGAATGAGGCAGTCAGTGATTCTACCGGCACCTACAGATCAGATGCCGAGAGGTCGGATGAACCGCTCAGCAATGACACCCACGGCAGCAATTCAAGCTGGTGGCATGTTTACCAGAGCAATGAATACATCATCAATGCTTTCAAATATGCCAATAAATACGCGCCGGAAGATCTTGAATTGTACTACAACGACTACAATGAATGCCAGATCAATAAACGAAACGGCATTATAGAACTGCTTAAGAGCATCAAGGCTGAGGAGGGCGCTCCGGGAGAGGGCACCAGGATCAGTGCTATGGGGATGCAGGGGCACTACTCTATGGATAACCCGTCGGCTACCGATATCCAGAACAGCATACAAAGCTATTCGGACATCGTAGGCAAGGTACAGTTCACGGAGTTGGATCTGCGTGCCAGCGATGATTACGATGGTAGTGACGAGTCAAAAGTTACGGAGTATGAAAAACAGCGCAAGCGTTACAATATGATACGCTTTGCGGTACAGAGTGCAGAGACCGACAAGGAGCCTGTTGTAGCGGGTATTACGTTCTGGGGTACCGTGGATCATTATTCATGGCTTCAGTTCAGCTCAAATGTTGGCGGGGGAGCCGACGGAGCACACCCGCAGTGTCCGCTGCTCTTTGACGATAAATATGAACCGAAACCCAGCTTCTATGTTTTTGCTGGGCAGAACTAAAATAAAGCGTCGGTGACGCAGTATTTCGGAGGATAGGATGTACTGGTTAAAGAAAAACAAAAATGTGATCATTACTGTAGCTGTTATACTGGTGCTGATACTTGTGCTGGTGATTCTATCTCACAGAGGGATACAGAATTTCCATTCCAAATACGACGGAACAGACCTCACCAAAGAGGTTGCCGGCGTAGAGAGGACCAGCACATACAAGGGGTATCTTGCTTCACATGATATGTCCAAGACTCCGTCGGGAGTAGTTTCTGTAGATATCTACAGCTACGAGAGCAATGGTAACGTTAATGTTGTCAGCAATTACTACGGAGAGCCGAAGGCACTTTTCACAGGCATAGGATCTACCGTGAGCTGGCATGTGAACGTACCTGAGGAAGGCTTCTACAGACTGTATTTCGAGTATCTTGCAGACGAGTCGAGGGGTGTTGCCGCAGAGCGTTCCGTTAAGATCAACGGAGAGCTTCCTTTTGAGGATGCGGGTAACATCGAGTTCACCCGTATCTGGACAGACGGAGGTCCGGTCCGCGTAGACAATCAGGGCAATGAGATCCGTCCCACCCAGGTGGAGATCTTCGACTGGCAGAGCGCATATTTTTCGGATGATATGGGATATGTGCAGGATCCGTATCTCTTCTGGTTTGAGAAGGGTGATAATGTTCTGAGTTTTGACGCAGAGAACGAGCCCCTGGGTATCAGACGCGTTGAGCTGCGCGGAGTTGAGAATATTCCTACTTACAATGAATATCTCACCCAGATAGCCGGCACGAGCGATATTTCAGATTTTGATCTTATAGTGGAAGGTGAGGATTCCACAAAACGTTCCGAGTCTTCGCTTTATGCTAAGTACGATCGTTCATCACCCACCACATCACCCCGCAGCGTTACCACCACGGTGCTCAACTACGTGGGCGGTGAGGCATGGAGAAGCAACGGCATGTGGGTTGAATGGGAATTTGAGGTTCCCGAGGATGGCCGCTACAACATTATGATCAAGGGCCGTCAGAATTACGCCAGAGGTAACGTGTCAAACCGAATCGTATATATCGATGGCGAAGTTCCTTTTGAGGAATTGAGAGAGGTTTCTTTCGATTACAACAACGACTGGGATTTCCTGAAGCTTGCGGATGACAATGGCAAGCCGTACGATATTTACCTTGCGAAAGGCAAACATACCATAAGACTTACGGCAACACTCGGACGTCTGGGCGCATTGCTTTCAGATCTGGAGGCATCTACATTCAGACTCAACCAGATATACAGAAGAGTTCTTGTGTACACAGGTGCAACTCCTGACAAATACCGTGATTATCATATCGAGAACACATATCCCGAGATAATCGAGGCTATGGATCTGGAGTCAAAACGACTCTTCAAGCTCGTTGATGACATGGTAGAGCTGACAGGCCAGAAGGCTGACAGCATAGCTGCAGCACAGACTATAGCGCAGCAGCTTGAGCGTTTTGTCAATAAACCTCAGAAGATCACGCTGGAGTTTACAACATTTAAGGATAACATCACAGCACTTGGTACGGCAGCACTTACACTGAGTGAGACCAAACTGGATGTGGATTATATCGAGATCACCGGTACCAATGTTAAACCTGCGGTCAAGAAGAGCAATGCATTCCTTGCTGCTTGGCATGAGATGAGCTCTTTCGGAGCATCATTCTTTGTTGATTACAACTCCGTAGGTAATGTTTACGAAGGCAGCGAAGCAAAAGATGCCATTACAGTATGGGTGCTGACAGGTCGTGATCAGGGTACCATACTTAAGTCCATGATAGATGACGGCTTTACTCCGGATACGGGAGTTAAGGTTAATGTGGAGATCGTCGATCCGGGTGCACTTTTGAGTGCGGTTCTTGCAGGACGTGGTCCGGATGTGGCCCTTTCGGTGGGCGCCGATCAGCCTGTAAACTATGCGTTGAGACACGCATCACAGGATATTACGGAGTTCCCTGATTATCAGGAAGTGCTCTCACACTATTCTCCGAGTTCATATGAACAGTACAGTCTTGACGGACATATTTATGCAGTTCCGGAGCAGCAGACATTCAACGTAATGTTCTACCGCAAGGATATTCTCGAGGAGCTTGAACTTGAGGTACCGCAGACATGGCAGGATCTCATAGAAATGCTTCCTACCATACAGGGTAATAACCTTTCAATAGGTTTACCCAGTGCGGGTGGTAGTTCATCAAGTGCAGGTGCTACCGTAGCGGTTGCATCCAACGCTCCTGATCTTTCACTGTACTTTACATTGCTGTATCAGTACGGCGGTGACATGTATAATGAAGAGGGTACAAAGACCACCGTAGATACAGAGGCAGGTATTAAAGCCTTTGATGATTATGTAAGATACTTCAATGACTATGGCATTCCGGTTTACTTTGATTTCGTGAGCCGTTTCCGTTCAGGAGAGATGCCCATAGGTATTGCTTCATACTCGACCTACAACACGCTGATGGTGTCAGCACCTGAGATAAGAGGACTTTGGGATTTCACATTGATCCCGGGTACAGAGGTGACAGGAACAGACGGAAAGACCTATATCAACAGGAGCGACTTCATCACAGGAAACGCTACCATGATGCTGAAGACTGATAATGAAGCTATCAAGCAGAATTCATGGGAATTTATGAAGTGGTGGGCAGACGCCGATACACAGGTTCGTTTCGGACGTGAGATAGAGGCTCTCTTAGGTGCTTCAGCCAGATATAACACAGCCAACAGAGATGCATTCTCAAGACTCTCATGGAGCGCGGATGACATCGAGGTTCTGGGTGCGCAGTGGGATCAGACAGTCGGTATACGAGAGGTTCCCGGCGGTTACTACACTGGTCGCCATATCGGTAACGCTGTTCGTAAATGTATCAATGACAAAGATGATACACGTGAGACCATCATCGACTACTCTATCAAGATCGATGAAGAGATCACCAAGAAGCGCAGAGAGTTTGGTATGAAATTATACGGAGAATAAAGAGGTCAGGTAAAGTTATGGCAAACGAAAATGCAGCAACAAAGAGTAAAGTTTCACCGGCAGATATGGGATTTTTACAAAAGCTGATAATGCTGCGCAAGCATAACGCAAAGGTTGCACTGAAGAAGATGAAGATCAACAAAAACTGTTATCTCTTCCTGGCGCCTTTTGCGATAATCTTCACCGTGTTTTTCGTTTTCCCGGTGGTTGCGTCAATGTTTTTCAGCTTCACATATTATAACCTGCTGGAATCACCGAAGTTTATCGGTTTGAACAACTACATAAGCCTTTTGCTGGAAGATGAGATATTCCTGATAGGTATCAAGAATACCTTGATCATAGGTTTGGTTACCGGACCTTTGGGATACATAATGTCATTCTTCTTCGCATGGCTCATCAATGAGCTTCCCAGATGGGTCAGGAGTGTGGCGATCGTTATATTCTACGCACCGTCCATTGCAGGTAACTGTTTCGTTATCTTCTCTGTATTCTTCAGAGGTGATGCTTACGGTTATGTGAATGCGTTCCTGATGAATATCGGTATAATAGATAACCCTGTCTTCTGGCTGACAGATCCCAAGTGGATGTTGCCGATATGTATGCTGGTCATCCTGTGGATGAGTCTTGGAACCGGATTCCTCTCATTCGTAGCAGGTCTTCAGAGTGTAGACCCCAGCTTGTTTGAAGCGGGATGTATTGACGGAGTTAAGAACCGTTGGCAGGAGCTGTGGTTTATCACACTCCCCAGCATGAAGCCCATGTTGATGTTCGGTGCGGTCATGGCTATCACACAGGCATTTGGTGTCTTTGACGTGACTGTTCAGCTCTGCGGTTATCCCAGTACGGATTACGCAGCGCGTACCATCGTAACACATGTATATGACTATGGTTTCTCGAGATTCGAGATGGGTTATGCCTGTGCCATAGCTACAATACTGTTCCTTATGATGATACTGAGCTATAAGCTGATACAGGCTATACTTAACAGAGTCGGAGAATAAAGATAGTTTCTTGAACTTGTCGGATATAAGAGATAAACAGACACCCGTGTCTGCTATACTATGAGAGTAGGATGGCGATAATGAGTAAAAACACCACAAAAGAAAAAAAAGCAAAGAAAATACAGGAAGAAGCGGTTCAGGTTTATCATAAGCCACTTATAAAGCGCAGGAAACCGAACCGTTCAGTCAGTGGAGATATAGCATTGGGAATCTTCCTTGCGCTGGTTGCAGTCATAATGGTATTTCCCATCGTATATGCGGTGAGCAGTGCATTGAAGCCTTTGGATGAGTTGTTCATGTTCCCGCCCAGAATATTCCCGAGACGGCCTACCACCAATAACTTCTCGGATCTGTTCGTTACCATGGGCAAGAGCTGGGTTACTTTCTCCAGATATCTTTTCAATACCGTATTCATAACGGCAGTAGGTACTGCGGGGCATCTTTTTATAGCTTCCATGGGTGCCTTCGTTTTGGCTAAGTATCAGTTCCCCGGCGGACAGGCATTCTTCAAGCTTGTCACCATGGCCATGATGTTCACCGGTATGGTTACACAGATTCCTAACTACATCATCATCAACAAGTTGGGATGGATCGATACATACTGGGCTATCATCATTCCCGCATTTGCTTCTCCCATGGGACTCTTCCTTATGAAACAGTTCATGGAGAGCTTGCCCACAGCATTGATCGAGGCAGCAAAGATCGATGGTGCAAGTGAATGGACAGTATTCACAAAGATAGTAATGCCCAACGTTAAGCCTGCATGGATGACATTGATCATCTTCTCGGTACAGGGACTCTGGAATAACAGAGCTTCCACATATATCTATTCCGAGGAGAAAAAGACACTGGTATTTGCATTGCAGCAGATTCAGGCCGGAGGTATCGCAAGAACAGGTCAGGCTGCAGCGGTTCTGGTAGTTGTCATGGTAGTACCGATTCTCATATTCGTATTCTCTGAGAGTCAGATTCTTGAGACAATGGCCAGCTCCGGTATCAAAGATTGATGGACGATAATACACAGTATAAGAGGATTACTATGAAGAACAGGATTATACATGCTCTGGGTGTGGCAGCTGTTGCAGCAGGACTGGTTTTGACCGGAACAACCGCAGTACAGGCATCAGAAGGCAGTTATACATACGTATATGATTACTGGGGGGATGTTCAGGAGAGCCCTGATGTGTATTCTGTCTCCAGGGTTTTTACCTACAAAGATCTGGGACTTGATCTGAATCTCAAGAATGCCGAGTCACTCTATGTACGCGGCAATGAGGTATATATCTGTGATACCGGTAACAACCGTATAGTAGTGCTCGAACGCACGGGAGCGGACGATTTCACAGTGGTGAGAGAGATCTCTGAGATCAAGGGTTCGGATATTAACACACTGAACGCTCCTTCGGATGTTGCAGTCAGTGAAGAGGGCAATATCTTCATCGCAGACAGGGGCAATGCCAGGATCATCAAGGTGGATAAGGATCTGAATTACATAATGTCATTTGACAGACCTGTAGATTCGGCCATAGCCAGTGATTATGTATTCCAGCCTGATAAGCTGGCAATTGATACAGCGGATCGTGTATACTGCTCCGCACAGGGTATCAACAAAGGTCTTGTAAAGTACGAGGCTGACGGAGAGTTTTCGGGATTCATCGGAGCAACGAGAGTTGCCTTTAACTTTACGGATTACATCTGGAAAAGACTTGCATCACAGGAGCAGCGTGCTCAGATGGAATCTTTCGTTCCTACAGAATATGATAATCTTTTCATGGACAGGGAAGGTTTCATATATGCATGTGTAGGTGGACAGGAAGAGGAAGACCTTGACAATGAGACTGTTGATGCAGTGCGTAAGCTGAACATGCTGGGAACCGACATTCTGGTCCGCAACGGAGATTATCCTGTATATGGTGATCTCTACTGGGGCGGAGGCGGTGGTATCACCGGACCGTCATACTTCAAAGACGTTACAGTGTTAGACAATGACATTTATGTTTGTCTTGATCAGAACAGAGGAAGACTTTTCGGTTATGATGATCAGGGCAGGATGGTATATGCATTTGGTGGAAACGGTAACATGGATGGCTATTTCAGAAAGCCTGTTTCCATGGAGCATATGGGAAATGACCTCCTGGTACTTGATCAGCTTGATTGCTCTATTACAATGTTCATACCTACCGAGTACGGTGGTCTGATATATAAGGCTATGGATCAGTTTGATTCCGGTCTTTATGACGAGGCTGAAGAGTCATGGAATAAAGTCAGGGATCTGAACGGTAACTACGCATTGGCATATATCGGTATCGGTCGTTCACTCATGCGTAAGGGTGAGTACAAGCAGGCGATGGAATATTTTGAAGCCAAGTATGATGATGAGAACTATTCAAGAGCATACGCCCAGTACAGAAAGATAGTCATCAGAAAAAACATTCTCTGGGTTATCATTATTCTGGCGGTCATCATCATCGTACCTTTACTGATTGGCAGATATTTTAAGGTTAAGGCTGAGATCGAGAAGTCTGAGATATTCAAACTCTAAAAGGATGGAAACATTATGGCAAGCACCTACAATATGAGCGATTATTACAGTGAGTACTATGGCGTAAGCGACATGGGACAAAACAGACAACTCACTGCAGGAGACAAGCTGAAAAAGTACTTTGATTCTCTTGGATTTGCGTTTTACTGTCTGACGCACCCGCTGGACGGTTTCTGGGATCTTATAAGAGAGCGCAGAGGAACGTACGCGGCAGCGAACACTATCCTGATCTTTACTATTATCGTCAGGATCATGAGACTTCGATATACCAGCTTCCTTTTCTTACAGGTTTATTGGGAAGAGATCAATATTCTGGTATATGTGGCCAGCATACTGTTCCCGTTGGCATTGTGGGTAGTAGGTAACTGGGCGCTTACAACATTGTTTGACGGAAAAGGTCGTCTGGGTGATGTGTATATGGCTACATGTTATTGCATGTTACCATATCCGCTGATACAGCTTCCGGTTACTATCGCAAGCAACTTTGTGACCATAGAGGAAGGACAGTTTATATCGGTGTTGGGTGTACTGGCATTGGTATACTGTGCGTTATTGATAGTTGCCGGTATGGGACAGATTCATGATTTCTCAGCCGGAAAGAACCTGTTGTTTACGGTTGCATCACTTTTTGCGATGCTGGTCATCATATTCATTCTGATGATATTCTTCAGTATGATATCTCAGGGTGTTGCTTATTTCATATCAATAGGCAAGGAATTGATGTTCAGAATGTAACGGAATGAAGTTACATAAGCGATATTTTATTCGTTAGTAAAACCAATCATTTATGAGAGACGGGAGTAACCATGGCGAACGAAACAAATTCGAAAGATAAGGCAGAACAATACATGGCTGAGCTTGAGGCGCTCGATAAGGGCGGTGCCGGAGCTCAGGAGGAAGTTAAAACTCAGGGGGATGCCAAAAAGACAGAAAAAGCTCCGAAGGCTCCAAAAGCTCCAAAGGCTCCCAAGGCACCGAAGCCCGGAGTTCGCAGACCGAACAGAGAGACCAGGACAGAGCAGCGTCAGGAGGTTGTAGACTTCTTAAAGAGTCTTATAGCACCGCTGATATTTTGTGCAGTGTTGGGAATAGGATTGATCTATATTATCAACTTTGTCAATCCCGAGGCTGAGGTCGAACCTGTGGTTCCATATGGCTACGACGGAGAGGAAGACCCGGAGCCTCTGGTGATGGAATCGGATGATCTGATCTTCACAATGGATCAGCTGACAACACATTTCACTGTTGAGCAGAAATCCACCGGAAAGGTGTGGAGCTCATACATCGAGAATGCTGCGCAGGATACCAGAGCCATTCCCAATGAAAAGGGTATGATGCAGTCAAACCTTGTAATATCTTACGGTATCACCACAGGTTTGGAGACAGTGTATGATTCAAAGACATACAGTGTTGACAAGAGTGTGTACGAGCTTGAGAAGGGCGATGACGGCAGCATAAAGGTTAAGTACTCTCTGGGAAATATCGAACGTGAATACATCATGCCTACAGTTATAACCGTAGCTAAGATGGACACCTTCAGAGAGAAGATGGAGAAGAAAGATGCGGATTCCGTAAAGGATATCTACAAAGCTTACGATTTCAAGAAACTTCGTTCAAGCGATGATAAGGAAGCTTTGTTGGAAGCATATCCCATACTGGAGACCGAACCTGTATATATCCTGCGCGATAATGTTAAGGGCAGCCGAAAAGTTAAGATGGAAGAAGCTCTTGCAGCAGCAGGTTATACATATGAAGACTATCAGGCCGACAAGGAACTTGATAAGTCGACAGCCACCGTTGACCAGAACGTTTTCAACGTAGAGATGGATTTCAGACTTGAGGGCAATGATCTTGTAGTTGAGATTCCGTTTGATTCCATAGAGTACAACCCGTCAACACCGCTTTACAGGATTTATCCCCTTCCGTATTTCGGAGCCGGATCCCAGGAAGACGAAGGATTCATGTTCGTACCCGAGGGTGGTGGCGCCATCATCAATTATAACAACGGAAAGACAGCCCAGAGCGATTACTATGCTAACGTATACGGCTGGGATATGGATATAAGACGTGATTATGTTATTCATAACACGAGGGCATACTTCGGAGTATTCGGACAGGCTTGCGGTGACAGTTCATACATCTGCATGATGGAAAACGGAGCTTCATACGGAGCGGTCAGAGCATTCGTCAGCGGCAGATCAAATGACTGGAACTATGTTGATGCAGAGTACACACTCTGCCCGCGTGAGCAGTTCAACATCAGTGCTATAGCTTCATCAGATGTATTCGCTTATCTGCCACAGCTTCCGGCAGGAGAGAAGATAGTTCAGAGATATCGTTTCATCGACAAGAATGACTATGTCAACATGGCTAAGACCTACGGAGATTACCTGAGAGACGAGTATGGTGATTATCTCAAGGTTGAGAATGAAAGCCAGGCTCCGGTAGCTGTTGAGCTTGTAGGTGCGGTTGACAAGGTTCAGCAGGTATTGGGTATCCCGATGTCTCGTCCGCTTAAGCTGACAACATTCAAGGATGCCGACGGTATTATAGAAGATCTTAATTCGGAAAATATCGGTGATCTTTCTGTTAAGCTTACCGGATGGTGCAACGGTGGTGTGAGCCAGAAGCTTCTCAAGAAAGTGAAGCTTGTGAAAAAACTTGGATCGTCAAAGGATCTTCAGAATCTGAGCAATCATGCACAGGAGATGGGTGTTGACCTTTATCTTGACGGTATCACCCAGTATGAGCACAACAGTAACATTTTAGACGGATTTAATTCATTTAGGGATGCTGCAAGACTTCTGACCAAGGAGAGAGCAGAGCTCTATAAATACAGTCATGTAACCTATGCGGCCCGTGAAGGCTTCAAGAGTTACTATCTGTTACATACCGAGCTTGCCAGAAAGATGGCAGCAAATCTTGTAAAGACGACAGACAAATACGGTACCGGAGTTTCCTTCCAGGATATAGGAATGGATCTTTCATCAGACTTCTATCGCAAGAAGACTTACAGCCGCGAGAATGTACTGGGACAGGATCAGGAACTTCTCAAAGGTCTGGATGAGAGCGGTAAGAAGATCATGATCAACATGGGTAACGATTACGCAGTTCCCTATGCGGATCTGGTGGTAGATATGGAACTCAAGGGAAGTGGATATACTGTTCTTGATGCAGAGATTCCCTTCTATCAGATGGCTTTGCATGGAGCTGTTGATTACACCGGCGAGTCTATCAATATCTGCGGCAGTGATCAGGAGGAAATCCTTACATGTGCAGAGTATGGTGCAGGTCTTTACTTCACATTGATGAAAGAGAGCGCATTTGCACTGCAGAAAACATTGTATCCCGAGTATTACGCTTGTGAGTACGATACCTGGCGTGACCGTCTTGTAGATATATGTACAAGATACAATGCGGAATTGGGACACACCTTTGGACAGCGTATGACAGGACATGAAGTTCTGAATGAATACGTACGTTGCACAAGCTATGAGGACGGTACCAAGGTATATGTAAACTACAGCTTTGCAGACGAGTACAAGGCGGAAGACGGAACAGTGGTTCCAGTTAGAGAATATGTTGTAGTAAGATAGGAGTGTAGAATAGCATGAATGGCACGAACAACCAAAAAGTCGCGGAAAGTGCAAATGACACTAATGTCGCAGAAGGTGCAAAAGTGAATAAAAAGCACAAGAAGGTGGCCGGTCTCGAGAAGAAGAAAACTGTTGCGGGATATTGCTTTATAGCACCTTTCATACTGGGCTTCCTGATATTCATGGTAAGACCGTTCTTCCAGTCACTCTACATGAGTTTCACGAACGTAGAGTTGGGTGCGGGAAAATTTGACATGATATGGTGCGGAATACAGAATTATATCTATGCATTCCGTACGGATCCGGAGTATGCCAGAATGCTGACAGAGGAGCTGCTTCGAATGGTGGTTTATTCATTTGCCATCATAGTGTTCAGTTTCTTTGTATCGCTCATACTCAATCAGAAGTTCCACGGAAGAGCTTTGGTGCGTGCGGTATTCTTCTTACCGGTTATACTGTCATCCGGAGTTATGCTGGGACTTGAGTCCAGCAACTCACTGATAGCTGCACTTCAGCAGACAGTTGAGGAGGCGGGTGAGTCCACCATCAGTGTGACGGCAGCAATGGAGACGGTACTCAGAACGGCCGGAGTTGGTACAAGAGCCTTCGAGACATTGTTCGAGGTCATAGATAATATTTATGATGTGGCGCTGGCTTCAGGTATTCAGATCATCATCTTCCTGTCGGGACTTCAGACAATTCCGAGGAGTATGTACGAGGCAGCTGATATTGAGGGATGTACAGCCTGGGAGAGTTTGTGGAAGGTTACATTCCCCATGATAAGCTCACTCTTCCTTGTAAACTGGGTTTATACAGTAGTAGACTTCTGTATGAGATCTGATAACGAGGTTATCGAAAAGATACAGACAGTCATGATCCAGAATCAGAATTACGGTGCGGCCTCCGCAATGACCTGGGTATATTTTGCGATAGTCATCGCTTTTGTGGGTATTACATCGTTAGCTATATCGAAAGGGGTATATTACAGTGACTGATGTTGAGACAACCAAAACAAAAACTTTCTGGGAGAGAAATCGCCAGACCGGAGGGTATCTTCTGAGAAAGAAGATCATGGAGATAGCTGTGAGCGTAGCCCGTTTTATCCTTCTCTTCGGACTTTGCTTTCTGATCCTGCAGCCGCTGCTCAATAAGATATCGGTGAGCTTCATGACAGAGGAGGATCTTTACGATCCTACGGTTATATCCATTCCGGTACATTTTACAACGGGAAACTACAAGATGGCAGCGGAGATCATGTCATACAAAAAGGCATTTATCAATTCGCTGATAATCTCCATTACCACATCCATTGTGCAGATCGCAATGTGTACACTGGTGGGTTACGGTTTCGCGAGATTTAAGTTCCCGTTCAAGAAGTTCTGGTTTGCCTGTGTGATGCTGGTGATCGTTATCCCGCCGCAGGTTATATCAAACTCTCTTTTCCTTAGATTCAGATTTTTTGATATCCTGGGAATCTTTAAGTTGATAACGGGAGACACCTTGAATCTTCGAGGATCGGTAATACCGTATTATCTGATGTGTCTGGGATGCATGGGATTGAAAGATGGTCTGTATATTTACATGATCAGACAGTTCTTCAGAAATATTCCTATGGACATGGAGGAAGCAGCTTATGTTGACGGTTGCGGAATGTTCAGAACCTTTGCTACCATAATGCTGCCGGAAGCAAAGCCCATCATAACATCATGCTTCCTCTTCTCTTTTGTATGGCAGTGGACTGACGGATTCTATTCTAAGATGTTCTTAAGCGGCACCAAGCTTGTGAGCACCAGCATTGCCAGCATAGTGGATGCCCTGGGTGCCTTCATGACGCGTATATTGGGTACCAATACTGTTACCATATCGGTTGCTTATTCTAACTGTATTCTGTCAACCGGTACATTGATGGTAGTCGGACCTATACTGGTATTGTATCTATTTGCACAGAGACAGTTTGTTGAGAGTATTTCATCAACAGGTATAAAAATGTAAAAAAATCACAAAAAATAAAAAAAATATTCGCATTTTATTGACAGATATGTTATAATGAATTTTGGTTGTAAGCTTGACGGGAGATAAACGGATCTCCCGTTAAAGAATAAAAACGCAAATCAAAAAGGAGGAACTTATGAGAAAGAACTTAGGCAAGAAATTGACAGCTGTCATTACAGCAGCTGCAATGGCTATGTGCATGACCGCTTGCGGCGGCGACACAAAGCCGGCAACAGAAGGCGGTGACACCTCAACTACCACAACAGATCAGGGTACTACAGACACAACTACTACAGACGATGGCGCTGCTACTACTGATGACGGAGCAGGCACAGACACAGCTACTACAGACGACGGTGCTGCAGAGGAAGATGTTGAGCCCTACACTGTTATCACAGATGCAGACGGTAACCCCATTGATCTTGGCGGTGTTAACGTAATCATCCGTGATTGGTGGTCAAATCCGGATGACACATTCCTTACAAATCCGAAGAACGACTATGATGACGCTCGTAAGGAATTTGTAGAGTGGGCAGAGGAGAAGTACAACTTCACAGTTACACAGCAGCAGATCTCTGACTGGGGTTCAACTCCGGCTGATTATGTTGATTATGTAACTAGTGGTGGTGATGAGAACTACTACGTATGGATCGTGCGTGATGCACCGGAAATCGCTCAGGCTATGTCAACAGGTCTTATGTATGACCTCAGCAAGCTTGACTTCCTTGATTTCAGTGATCCGGTAGTCACAGCTAACAAGGTTCATGAGCAGTACACATACAAAGATGGCATCTATGCTATGTTCATGGGTGTTGCTGAGCCTCGTGGAGGATTCTTCGTTAACAAGGATATCGTAGGTGAAGACCTCATGAATCAGATTTATGACGCTCAGGCAGACGGAACATGGGATTGGGATATGTTCATCGATGTTCTCGATCAGGTTCAGAAGGATACCAACAACGACGGTACCAACGATGTTTGGGGCGTTACAGGTAACACAGGCGGATGGGCTAGAATGTTCGCAGCTTCTAACGGTGGCGAGTTCGTAGGCAACACCTCAGACGGTTATGTTTACAAGCTTGAGGATGCTAATACCGTAGAAGGTATTGAGTTCATGGTTAAGCTTCTCAATGACTACTATATGCCGAGACCGGCAGACGCTCAGTGGGATTACTATAAAGAGGAGTTCAAGAGCGGTACAGTTGCATTCTGCGAGAACGGTGGTACCTATCCGGCATATCCGGGCGGCGAGTTCTCTGAGGTAGACTTCCCGATGGGATATGTTATGTGCCCGAAGGGTACAAGCGCAACAGGTCAGCTCACAAACATCTGGTCTAACAACCCGACAGTTATCCCGTCATGCTATGATGATGAGAAGGCATATGCTTGTGCATTTGCATACTACATCCTCAACAGCGCTCCGGCTGGATACGAGGATTACAACGGATATATCGAGCAGCTTAAGACAGCAGACGTTATCGATGAGCGTGCTATAGACGAGACAGCTGTTATGAGTTGCACACCTGAGCACGGTATGATTACCTATGATGGTATGATTCCCGGACTTGATGTTGGTCCGCAGTTGGCATGGAACATTGGACCCGGTGCTGATGTGACCGCAGCTATCGAGGCTGTTCATGAGAGCTGGAACACCTTTATCGATACAGCTAACGGTAAATAATTTATCAGTGTTTTTTCAGAAGGTCGCATTTGTAAAAATGCGGCCTTCTATTATGTTTTGAAATGGCAGGATTGCTTAATATGAAGAGCAGATTGATAAAAATTTCTTTAATATTGTCTTTATCATTGACTGTGATAATGACAGCCTGCGGTAAAAAGGAAGAAGTTCAGACGCAGCCTGTATTGAGCAGTGGTGATGAGACTATAGGTTACAGTTATGCTGAATGTCAATATGGAAGCATAGAGCAGACTGAACGAATTCGATGTGAGTACAAAAAACATGGAGAGCAGGGTGTATATTTTCCTGCCAGCGGAAAGCGTATTGCCAATGTTTATGTACGTGAGGGAGACGAAGTTAAAAAGGGCGATGTGCTGGTGGAACTGGACGTAGAGTCTCTGAGTTCACGTATCGCCGAACTTGAATACCGGATTAAGAGAACAGAGCTCATGACAGGATATCTCAATACCGCAGAGAAATTGGATTCTGAGGAGCTTTTATATAATTTTGAGTACATGACTGGTCAGACTGATGATGACAGAGCTGCCTACGAGGAAAATCTGAAAAACTTAAAGCAGAATAACAGCTTTATAAGGGAAGGCTATCAGGATCAGCTTGAATTTGACAGGAGGGAGCTTTCAAATCTTCGTACTGAATTGGCGGGCAGCAGTGTAAAAGCTGAATTTGATGGGAGAGTGAACAGTATCCAGGGTAATCTGCAGGGATCCACCACTAATGCGGAAAAATGCATAATGACCATAGTGGATGATGAGGAAGGTTATTTTGAGACCGAGGCAGATAACCTGGTGGAATATATAGATAGCAACACGACTTTATACCTTAAGGTTTCAGGTGGTAACGGAAGGGGAGATTATAAGGTCCAGCCCATGGATATGGACAAATGGGGGGAAACGCAGCAATTTAGCGTGATCTCAGGAGAGAATGCCATGGCCCTCGAGGCAGGCACAAAAGGTGAACTCTTCGTCGTGACAGCAAAAAGAGACAATGTCCTCATACTGCCATCGAAATGTATTCATCCTGCGGGAGACGAGCAGTATGTTTATGTTGTAAATGACGAGGGCAGAAGAGACGTGGTATGGATAAAGACAGGTGTAAAGAGTGATACCATGACAGAGATAACCGAAGGTTTGAGTGAGGGAGACAGAGTAATATTGCGATGAAGAATAAGAGGATGTTTATAAAGAGAATATGCTGCATGGTCTTTGGCGCAATACTGTTATTAAACGGCTGCGGAAAGAATACGGACAAACCGGCGGAGGATGTTGTTGAGCTTGTGGATCCGGTCACCATGTCCACAGGCAGTGCCACGGTGGAGAGGCGGAATATCTATGATTACAAGGTGTATTCGGCTATATGCTGTCCGCCTGTTGAAGAATGCGAGAGCACATCTGATTTTAGATTTAAGGCTTATGAGAAAGTGCCGGGAGAAGATGTTGAAACCGGTGATGTGCTGCTGTCAGGGGATACGACAGACATAGACAAGCAGATCGAAAATGCAAAAGAGGGGATCGATTCCCTCAAGGAGTCTCACACTCAGGGGCTGGACCGGCTCAAACAGGCTCAGTCAGATGCGACAAAGAATTATGAGGAGATACAGAAGGCCCTTGATGAAATAGCGGCGAAGGAGCCGGATGAGGATACACCGGAGCATGATGAATGGCAGTCGGAGTATGATCCTGTCTATTCCAAGAGCTTATATGCGAAGCTTGCAAAAGACAGGGCAGATGAGCAGATTAAAGAAAATAACGAACTATTCGAGCTGGATCTTGCCAGAGCCAACGATCAGCTTGAAGAGCTGTATGATACAAGGGATAAGAGCGGTCTTGTAGCAGGAACGGAAGGTACTATGTTAGCTATAAGGCTCAATGACCGCGGCAATTACAAGACCGGATACTACCGCGGTGAGTGGATAGGTAAGAACACGGTCATATCCGCAGTGGGAGACACCTCAAAAAAAGAATTGAGGTGCGACTACATAAGTCCGGGCACCATCACTGCCGCCGAGGAGGTATATGCCATAGTTGACGGCAAACGTATAGAGGTGGAATATCGTCCGCTGTCAACTGATGAATATAACAGATTGATGGAACAGAACGGTTCAGTGTACGGGTGCTTTGATATCGTATCCGGCGAGGATTCCATAGATCAGGGCGATTTCGCTGTGATAGTGATAGTATCCTCCGCCAAAGAGGATGTTCTGACTGTGCCGGGTGACGCAGTTTCTTATTCCGGGTCCGATGCCTATGTATATGTTATGGACGGTGCAAACTATGTCCAAAAGTCGGTGAGACTGGGGCTGAGCGACGGATATTTTACGGAAGTGCTGTCAGGACTTTTCGAGGGAGATCAGGTCAAGAGTGAGTACAAACTTTCCGGTGGCGCAAATAAAGCCACGTTGGAATACGGAAATATAAGCTCAAAGTTTGAGGCTACAGGGTATGTTTTTTATGCCTCAGCCACACCGGTGACAAATCCGGTGGAGCACGGCACGGTATATTTTGATGAGATATGCGTCAGTGTTAACGAGCAGGTTGAGGAAGGTCAGGTGCTGGCAAAAGTTCATGTGGTGAGCGACAGCATTGAGACGGGACGTACGGAGAGGGAGATCACCCGCCTGAAGGAAAAGATATCTTACCTGCGTTCAAAGGGTGAGGAAGAGAATAAATACCTCATAGAGTCTGCACAAAATGATCTGTCCAAAAAGCAGGAGTATCTGGAGGAGCTGTATTCGGATGCGGCAGTTACGGAGATAAAGGCGCCGGAGGCAGGTATGATCACATCTGTCACAGGAAAAGAGTCCGGTGAGCTTCTGTACAGCAAAGAAGAGATACTGTCCATAGCAAACGGTCAGTCATGTTTTATCATGGTGGAGGATGGCGACGGAAAGCTGTCCTACGGCAATTCGGTGACCGTATCCTATAAAGATGACGCGGGCGGCACTAAGACCGCAGAAGGTCTTGTGGCAACGGCAAATCCAATGTGCCTTGGCAAGAGCCTTACGACAGGTTATGCCCTGGTTCAGCTCTCTGCTGAGACTGTGGCGGAGATAGAAGGCAGCACCAGAAATTCGGATGGCTGGTGGAGTGTTACCAGAGTGTCGGTAACGGCAGATCTCCGCAACATGGACAATGTTTTGCTGATACCGAAGTCGGCTGTCAATCAGCTGATGGGCGCGACCTATGTGACTGTGACGGACAAAGACGGCAATATAAAAGAGCAGGCTTTTGTGGCCGGAGGCTCAGACGCATCAAATTATTGGGTAGCAGGCGGTCTTGAGGAGGGTATGAGCATATGCTGGTGATAATGCTCCGGAAGATAAGAAATAAAAAATGGATGAACTTAAGCCTTCTGTTGGGTTGTATTCTCCTGGTAGCTACCGCTGTGAGTTTTCCCCTCTATGAGGCTGCGGCCTATGACAGGATGTTAAGGGACGAGTTTGAGCACTATAAGGCTTCGGAGGGGCAGTGGCCCGCTGAATTTGACCTCATGATCTCCTCCAAGAAGGAAAAGGGCGGTAAGACCATAAAAAAGATTGAGGATCTGATCCCGAATCTTTACAGTGACATCGGTTTGAGAGAGCATAATACCATAAGTTACTATACACTGGTCAGGGCGGAGGTCGCTTCGGAGCTGATGCGAAATGATGCGGCCGAGCTGAATGCCAGACTGGGAGCAAAGACGGATCTTGCGTCACATATCAATATGCTGGATGGTTCCATGTATTCGGAAAGCGGCGTAAATGAGGACGGCGCCATAGAAGTCGTGGTGAGCGAGCAGTGCTTTAGTTCCCAGGGATATCTTCTGGGTGAGACTTTCAAGTACAAGGCGCTGAGAGATCCTGATGGCAACCCATTGCGTTTCTGTATTTGCGGCGTATATGAGCCGGTCAGGGGTGACGGTTTTTACTGGAATGAAAAAGACGGAGAGTTCAATGATATGGGACTCATGGAACCCGCTCTTTTTGACAGGCTTTTTACGGGTGAGAATGCCGGAAGATACAATCTTTTGTGTTATTACACAGCACGTTTTGAATATGAGGATCTGGGTTATAGGGATGTGGACAGCCTCATAGAGAAAACGAATTATTATGTTAATGAGAGCCCGTACCGTACTGTAATAGACGAGCCCGGTTATATGGAGGTGCTGGAGGATTATAAGGCCAAGCAGGCCAGGATCAGCGCAACTCTTGCGATCCTGCAGTTCCCGGTGCTGATAATGCTGGCTGCATTCCTTCTCATGATATCTTCACAGATGTATGAGATGGAGAGAAATGAGATATCCGTGATAAAGAGCCGTGGAAGCTCCGGATTTCAGATATTCATGCTCTATCTTTATCAGGCACTGACACTGGTGATCACCGGCGCGTTGTTCGGTATACCTTTGGGAATGCTATTTGCTTCGCTGCTGGGTTCCACCAGAAACTTCCTGGTCTTCGATCTGAGTGAGGCCATGAGCATCAGCTTCAACAGTTCGGCTGCGATTTATGCCGGCGGAGCAATGTTCGCGGCGCTTCTGTGTCTTACGTTACCGGCGATCAAACACAGCCGGGTTTCCATAGTGGGACTCAAACAGCAGAGGGTGGCGAGAAAAAAACCGCTGTGGGAGCGCCTTTACCTTGATTTTATCATCATGGCAGTGGCATTTTATGCGTATTACAGCTTTAGCAAGAGCTCTTCCGAAATGGCTGAGAGTGTGCTGAACCGCAAGGCTTTGGATCCGCTTCTATACCTTTCATCATCATTAATGATCATAGGACTGGGTCTGCTCTTTCTGCGCTTGCAGCCTTTGTTCCTCAAGGTGATATACTGGATCGGAAAGAGGTTCTGGCATCCTGCTCCGTATATAGCTTTCATGGAAAACATAAAGAACGGGCGCAAACAGCAGCTCATCATGCTGTTTCTGCTGATGACGGTATCCCTCGGAATGTACCATTCCACTGTCGCCAGGACCATAGTGGAGAATGCGGTTCGCAATACAGACTATGCGGACGGTTGCGATCTGTTATTCAGAGAGGTATGGCAGGAGACTGTCGATACCAACGGAGCCCGCACAGGTATATATGTGGAGCCCGATGTGACAAAATACATGGACGCTCCTTTTGCGGAGTCCTTTACCAGAGTATATAATCTGACTGATGTGGAGGCTGATGCCGGAAAGGCCGGAAAACTGCCGGTTAATCTGATGGGAATACACACCAAAGAATACGGCAGCCTCACCTGGGTTGATACCGAGCTGAACGGACAGCAGTACTATAAGCTGTTAAACGAGCTGGCGGTAGTGGAGGACGGACTTCTGGTGTCTGCCAATTTCCGGGACAAACAGGGACTTAAGACCGGAGACAGCATTACCTGCAAAAACGCAAACGGCAAGAGCTTTTCGGGAGTGATCCTTGATTTCTTTGATTACTGGCCGGGTTATGCCTCAAGGGTGAATGTGCAGCAGGCGGACGGCAGCATTGCCGTGGAGGATTCATATCTTGTGGTCACCCATTTTTCATTGCTCAAAGAAAAGCTTGGAGACGAACCTTACGAGATAATGGTGAAGATGAAGCCTGACGCAAAAGAATCCGATGTGAATGCATGGCTGACGGATAATAAGGTCAGACTTACAAGATATGTCAATCGAAACATAGATTTAGAGAATGCACAGACGGATCCTCTGTTACAGGGAACCAACGGGGTGCTGACCATGGGATTTGTGGTAACATTGATCCTGTGCGCTGTGGGTTATCTCATATACTGGATCATGTCACTCAAGGAGAGAGAGCTTGTATTCGGTGTGCTGAGAGCTTCCGGAATGCACACGGCAGAGCTTTTCTTCATGCTGTTTTTGGAGCAGCTGTTCTGCGGAGTGCTGTCCATCGTGGCAGGGCTTGGCATAGGAAAGCTCACATCAGAACTCTTTGTGCCGATATTGCAGCAGGTATATGCATCTTCGATACAGCTTCTGCCCATGGTACTCATAACCCGTGCAGAGGATCTGTGGAGACTGGTAGCGGTGATCGCGGCTGTTTTGATCGCTTGTCTGGCAGTTTTGAGTGTACTGTTGTTAAAGATGAATGTAGCTAAGGCTCTTAAGCTGGGAGAAGAATAATATGTCAAATGTTATAGAGCTTGAGAATATTTACAGGAGTTTTCCGGTGCCCGGGGGAGAATTTATGGCTTTGAAGGGCATAACTGCCCAGATTCCCGAGTCCTGTTTTGTGATATTGAAAGGGCGTTCCGGATCCGGTAAGACTACATTGCTCAACATAATCTGTACCCTGGATAAGCCCACCAGCGGAGTGGTGAAGCTTGAAGGGCATGACGTAGCGGAGCTCACCGACTATCAGAAAGAGGAGTTAAGACGCAAAAAAATGGGCTTTGTCTTCCAGTCGGTGTCGCTTATACCTTCGCTGAATGCCTTTCAGAATGTGGAGTTTTCAATGCGTATGGCGGGCATAGCACCGGGACCGGAGCGTGACAGAAGAGTAGAGGAATGTCTTCGCATGGTGGGGCTTAAAAACCGTATGACACACATGCCGGCTGAGATGTCCGGCGGTGAGCAGCAGCGAGTTGCCATAGCAAGAGCCCTGGCCCACAGACCGAGGCTGTTGCTGGCGGATGAGCCCACAGCAGAGCTTGACAGCTCAATGGCAGTGCAGATAGCGAAGCTTTTCACCCGCATCAGTGCGGAGGAGGGTATCAGCATACTGATGACCACCCATGATGTGGGACTTATGGGAGCGGCGGATATGATCATCGAGTTGGAGAATGGAGAACGGATAGATGGCGGCCGAGACACAGAATGAAGCAAAAAATGATGAATACATGATACGGGCTGACAATCTCGTGAAGATATACAAGACCAAAGAGACGGAGGTTTTGGCGCTTCAGGGTCTTGATCTCACTGTTGAAAGGGGCGAGCTTACAGCCATAATAGGAAATTCCGGCAGCGGTAAGTCCACTTTCCTGAATATGATAGGCGGCCTTGACAGACCCAGTGCAGGCGCTCTTTTCGTCATGGGCAGCAATCTTTTCACCATGACGGAGAAGGAGCTTGTATCCTACAAGAGGGATGCGGTAGGTTTCGTGTGGCAGAATAACGGACGTAATATGCTGCCGTATCTTTCAGCCCTTGACAATGTGATGATGCCGATGCAGCTTTCCGGCACCAGAAACAGACGCGAGAAGGCGAAAGAACTTTTAGAGCTGGTAGGAATGTCGCACAAGAGCGCCAGCAGGATGAATATGTTGTCCGGAGGTGAGCAGCAGCGTGTGGCAATAGCAATTGCTTTGGCAAATTCACCTGCACTGCTGCTGGCAGATGAGCCTACCGGCAGCGTGGACAGAAGGACTGCGGATTACATTTTCGATGTTTTCTCGGAACTCAACAGAAACGGTCAGACCATATTGATAGTAACTCATGACATGACCCTGTCCAAAAAGGTCAGGAGAGTCGTGGCTATACGAGACGGAAAGATCAGCTCCGAGAGAGTGCTCAAGGAAGGCTTTGCGGAGAGAGTTACGGAATCGGGATCAGACCTTTCGGATGTGGAGACCCAGGACGAGTTTTCCGTTCTGGATCGTGCAGGAAGACTGCAGCTTCCACATGAGATGTTGGAGAGCCTGGAGCTTTCCGACAATAAAGTGAAGCTGTCTGTGAAGGACGGACAGATAGTGATCAGTAAGCCTTGACGTAGTGTTACTATTCACAGCCACTTTCCATACATTCTACAGGCTCGCCCGGGCATCGGCAATCTGCTCAGCAAGCTGGCAGAATTGCCTTGCCGGGCTCTACTGCCGCTATCGCGGCTGCCTGTATCATGTATGTAAAGTGACTGATTCCAGTCAATATCATATAACAAACAGTCTGCTCAGCAAGCTGGCAGCCTGTTTGTTACATGATATTGGCTGTGAATAGTAACTGTTTATTAACAGCTTGGTTTCAGGAGGTAGCATATGTCGTTAAAAGCCAGATTTCATCTGCCGGGATTGCGCTATAATTACCCGCTCAATATGTTTTGGGTGAGTATGTTGGAGCAGTATCCGGAGTATTTCAGGGATGATGTGGAGATTGCTTCGTTCTTTGGTGAATTTCCTATGTCCTTGTGGACGGGAGGACGCTATGTAGGCGGAGACCAGTGTGACGCCGGATACATCAAAAATGTTATTAAGGCGGTGAATGCCAAGGGAATACCGATCCGCTATACTTACACTAATCCGGAGATCACGGAGGATGATCTTATGGATCCCTACTGCAATTTCTGCATGCAGTGCGCGGATAACGGTATGAATGAGGTAATGGTGTTCTCGCCACTGCTGGAAGAGTTCCTGCGCACCAAATATCCGAATTTTGCCTATAACAGCTCCACCTGCAAGGAGATAAAGGATATCGACACATTAAACGCAGAGATAGCAAAGGACTATAAATATGTCGTATTGGATTATAACCTCAATAATAAATGGGAGCTACTGGAGAAGGTGGAGCATCGGGAAAAGCTTGAGATACTGGTGAATACTCTGTGCATACCAAATTGTCCCAGACGCGGTGAGCATTACAAAAACCAGGCCAGAAACGAACGTATAGCCATCAATAACAGGAAGCTCCCACCGGAGAAGCGAAAACCATTGATCCCCTGGACCTGTGAGTACGGCGACCATAATTGTGTTCACACGATACAGGATTACAGCACCTTTGTAAAACCGGATGACATCTGGGAAAAATACATTCCAATGGGTATCAATAATTTCAAGATCGAAGGACGCACAGCCAATCTGTTCTCGCTGATAGACACATACTGTCTCTTTATGTTAAAGCCTGAGAGGGCAGGAGAAGCACGCCTTCAGTTGCTGGCAAACCTTACTAAGGCCGGCATAATAAATATTTCGAGACCACGCCCGGGTAATTGGCCATAGGGCATGAGGAGGGACCCAACGCGAAGCGTTGGGAAGAGCCCTGATGCCTGGCAACAAGTCATTTAGGAGAATATCATGAGTAAAGAAGTTTATTGGCATTTGCCGGGGTTTTGCTTCCATAAGCCATTGTGGCTTGCGCTGGCAGACCTGATGAAAGAATATGAAAACTGTTTTGTGGAAGGCTACAGGATAGGCAGCGCATACGGCACATTTCCCGGTGCCATATGGAACGGCGGCAGGACAGTCCTGGGTTTCACATCCAAAAATGACATAGAGCGCACCGTAAAGGAGTACAATTCCAGAAAGATCCCGCTGAGGTTTACGTGGACAAACCCTCTGATAAGCGAGGAGCATTGTCATGATACCCTGTGCAACCTTATCATGAAGCTGGCGGATAACGGGATGAACCAGGTGCTGGTTAATTCGCCGGCGTTGGAGGATTTCCTTCGCGAGCGTTATCCTTCATACAAATTTGTGTCATCCACCACCAAGTGCCTGAGGGATACTGACGATCTCAGATCCGAGCTTTCACGTGACTATTTCATGGTGGTGCTGGATTATAATCTCAATCACGATGAGGAGATCTTAAAGAGCCTGGGGAGTGATGCCGGAAGGGTCGAGATCCTGGTTGATGAGATATGTTTTCCGGGATGCGAGAGACGACTTGAGCATTACAGGGACGAGGGTTTAAAACAGCTTGAATATGATGTTGCGGCACCTTTCCCCTGCCCCAACAGACAGAAAGCCAAAGACTTTGCACAGTGCATGAAGAGACCGGCATTCATCTCCAACGAAGAGATCGCTTCATACATAGACAGGGGTTATGTAAACTTTAAGCTGGTGGGAAGAGGCCTTCCCAGGGAGCTGGTGATCGAGTCCGTGCTGTATTATCTGGTAAAACCGGAGAAGAGAGATTTCATAAAGCAAAACATAGAAAAGCGTCTGATCGAGGCTATGCAGAAAAAGGCAGCCGGAATGAGAAGATAGATAAAAAAGGTGGACGATCATGTACCGACCCCCAAAAGTTAGACCAAAAAATCTAACGATTGGAGGTCGGTATTTTTATGTCTAAGTATTCTTTTGAATTCAAAAAGGAGGTTGTGCTTGCCTATCTCAATGGTGAAGGTGGTTATATCTATCTTAAGAAT